>Ga0302319_10000442_pt1 | contig 93533 bp, 80 predicted proteins | sample Bog_T0_2_FD_203319 | JGI IMG/M metagenome (GOLD analysis project Ga0302319, IMG submission 203319) | Peat permafrost microbial communities from Stordalen Mire near Abisko, Sweden - Bog_T0_2 | ecosystem: Environmental > Terrestrial > Soil > Wetlands > Peat | place: Sweden: Abisko, Stordalen Mire... | reverse complement strand
GGCCGCCGTTAAGCGCCGTGAAGACCTGCCCGTCGAGCCGGAACTTTATCGTGAGCACCGAGCCGGTCTTTCCAGGCGTGCTTGGGGTGTTGCGGGCGACGTCGAGGATCTTCGAGTTCTTGAAGACAGACACGTAGAACTTGGCGGCCTGCTCCGCCTCCTTGTCGAACCAGAGGAATGGGGTGATTTTTGGCATGGGAGACGGGTATTCGACAAAAACGACCGGGACCGGTTTCAACCGAAAATACTGGAGGGTCAACTACGGTGTGACCGTGATCGTTATGGGGGACGAAGTGGTGGACAAGCCATAGTTGTCGGCTGCAACGCCGGTGATTGTGTACGTGCCCGCGGGGACCTTCGTCCAGTTGATCTGGTAGGGTATGATGTAGTTCGAGGCCTTGATCTTCGTGGCCCCATTATAGTACGTGACCGACTCCACCACCCCCGTTGTCGAGTTTGCGTTGGACTGGAAGGTGATGGTCGAGCCTGCGGGAAAGACCGAGCCGTCGGCCGGGCTGCTGATCGTGATCGTCGGAGCCACGTCCGGGGTGATCGTGAGCGTGACCGGCGTGGACGTGCCTGTGACGCCGTAGATGTCGGTAGCGACTGCCGTGATCGAGTAGACGCCGGGTTGGACCTTGTTCCAGCCGTAGTCGGGGCCGTCACCCAGCTTGGTCGACCCGTTGTAGAACACGATGGAGGTCGGTCCGTAGCTGGAGGTCGCCGAGGCTATCAGGCCAAGGTTCGTCGGGCCCGTGTAGCTCAGCCCGGGTGTCGGCCATGTCAGCGTGACCACCGGAGGAACGTCCTGGGTCGCCGTTATGGTGCTCGTCGCTGTCGTCACGTTGCCAAAGGTGTCCTTTGCCGTGGCGACAATCGCGTAGGTTCCCCCGCTGGGCACCGTCCATATGAACTCATAATTGTTCTTGGCCGTTCCGGTACCGATCTTGGTTCCGTTCGCCGTGAATACGACGGACAGGGTGTTTGGGCCCACATTCGCCCCGACAATGATTGACTGCGGAGCTATCAGGCTGGAGCCGTCGACAGGCGCAAAAATGCTGACGGGATAGGGTGTTGGACTTGGCGTCGGAGTGGGTGTGGGTGATGGTGTCGGCGTGGGGCTGGGTGTGGGAGTCGGCGTTGGCGTAGGTGTGTGGGTCGGCGTTGGAGAATGTGTCGGCGAAGGCGTTGGCGTCGGAGAAGGTGTCGGGGTTGGACTGGGGGTCGGCGTGTGGGTCGGTGTTGGGGTGGGCGTGGGTGTGGGTGTCGGTGTATGTGTCGGCGTTGGTGTCGGCGTAGGCGAGGGCGTCGGGGTCGGCGAAGGCGTCGGACTGGGAGTGTGGGTGGGACTCGGCGTCGGGCTCGGCGTATGGGTGGGAGAAGGTGTCGGTGTGGGCGTGGGCGATGGCGTCGGTGTAGGCGAAGGTGTCGGCGTTGGCGTGGGGGTGGGCGTCGGTGCACCCACGACCGTTATCGGGGGATTTGTACCGCCGCCGATGCCGGAGTAGGTCGTGTCGAAAGCGTACACGCTTTGGGATCCGACAGTGTTCAACGTGACGCTAAACGTGCCGGCTCCGGACACGAGGGGTGCCGCTGGAGGAAGAGCCGCCGCATTGTCCGTGCTGTAAAGGACGACGGACCTGGAGTCGCTGGTCACAGGGCTTCCCGCCTGGTTGATCGCCTGGACCTGCACCGAGAAGGGTTGCCCAGCCGTGACGCTAGAAGGCGCGCTGAGCGACAGCTTTGAGGCGGCGCGAACGCCCTCCAGGACGCTTACGGTGCCGTCGGACGCATTGGAGGCATATACCCTGTCCCAGGCCGGGTTCACCGTCAGCGCGACGGGGTCGTTGCCGACAGCCGCCGAGGAGACCGTGTAGAAAGCGCCATCAATCTCGGTCACGGCACCCGTGCCGGAGTCCGCGACATAGATCTCGTTGGTGCTCGGGTTCTGTATGATCGCCCCTGGATTGCCGCCGACGGCGAACGTGCTGATGGTTCCAGTCTGGAGACCGAGCATGCTCACGCTCGAGCTGCCTTTGTTGGCGACGTAAATGTTCGAATAGATCGGGTCGACGGCGATGGCCGAAGGCGCGATGCCGACGTTGTAGGTCGTCGATGTGAGGAAGTAGCTGTCGAGCTGCGTGAGCGTGCCGTCGCCGGAATTCGCGACGAAGATATACCCGTTGTAGGGGTAGACGGCTACGGGGTCGGCGCCGACAGTCACCGTGCTTGTCGTCCCCTGGGTGATGTCAATCAGGCTCACGGTCCCGTCGGCTGTGTTGGCGACAATGACGTCATAGCCGGAGACGGCGATCGCTGTGGGGTTCGATCCCACCGGGAAAGTCGTCGTCGCGTAGCTCGTCCCGTCGATGGCTGTCACTGTCCCGCTACCTGAGTTGGCGACGTAGGCCCCGTTTGTGTAGGACCCGAATGCCACGGCAGCCGGTGCGGAACCAACCGGGACACTCGTTGTGGCAAGCGTGGACCCGTTGATCACCGTCACGGTGCCATCAAGCGAGTTGGCGACGTAGATCGTGTTGGTATTCGAATCGACCGCCACCGATGTCGGGCCAGCTCCCACCGGGATTGATGCCAAGGCGCCGGTCGCGCCGTCGATCTGGGTCACGGAGTTGCTGCCCGTGTTCACGACGTAGATCTGGTTCGTCGCCGTGTTGACTGCAGAGGCTCCGGGAGCAGAGCCCGCGGTCTCCGTGGCGATCACAGTCTGGGCGCCGGCCTGCACGGCGAGGGCACAGGCGAAAAACGCGGCTGCAAGGCGGGGGAGGGACAGCGAGGCTAGGGCGAATCTCATAGGAATGTCGGGAGCTGGCGCGGCGGGACCTGAATGTTATCGTGCAAACGCCGGGGGTATTGCGAGATGGCCTCGGAGCCGAATTTACGTGAATTTGCGTAAAGCGGGGGAAGCGATCCTCGCTTCGGCCGCAAAGCGAAATAAACTTCGAATTTCCATGCTCTCCAAACCCATCCCGCGATGGATCCTTTTCAGCGCCTTCGCGCTGGCCTGGGCCGCTGGCACGATCAACGCGGTCGGTTTCCTGGGCATCCATCACGGCCTCTCCCACATGTCGGGCCCCGTCACCTCCCTGGGCAACGAGCTTGCCAGCGGGCAAATGTCCCCGGCGTGGGACATCTTCATCGTGGTCACGTCGTTCTTCGCGGGCTGCACGCTCAGCTCGCTCATCATCGGGCACGGATTCCTCCAGCTCGGCCGCGGTTACGGCTTCGTGCTGCTCATTGAGTCCGCGGCGCTGCTCGCCTCGTGGTGGTTGTTCCTGCACGGAACCTACGGCGCCGAATGCCTGGCGGCATTGGCATGCGGCCTGCAAAACGCGATGGTCTCGAGCTATAGCGGGGCGGTGGTGCGCACGACGCATGTGACGGGAATCATAACCGACCTCGGCATCGCGCTCGGGCAGCTGCTGCGCCGACAGGCAGTCGACGGCCGGAGGGCGGGGTTGTACTCCGTGCTTCTAGCGGGGTTCTTCCTGGGGGGCGTGTGCGGCAGCCTGGGCTTCTACCGCATCGGCTACAACGCGCTCCTCATGCCGGCGGCGCTGACGGCCGCTGGCGGGTTATCCTACTTCGTGCTGAGCCGGAAAGGCGCGAAGGGACATCCCCAATAATGTGTTTGCCAAAGGGTAGCGCCCGTCGGTTCTAGGGTTTTGGCGATTCTTAAGAGCCCCGAAATGAGCCCCCAGTCAAAGACGTCATGAGAGCCCTTGTCCTGAAGTCCTACATGGACCTGCAGGTCGAGGAGGTGCCCAGGCCGCAGGTGCAGGCCGAGGAGGTCCTCATCCGGGTGCGGGCCTGTGGGATCTGCGGCAGCGACGTCCACGGGATGGATGGCAGCACAGGCCGTCGCATCCCGCCGATCGTTATGGGCCACGAGGCGGCAGGCGAAATCGTCGAGGTGGGTTCCAAGGCGTCGCCCTGGAAGGCCGGTGACCGCGTGACCTTCGACTCCACGATCTACTGCGGCACCTGCTGGCATTGCCAGAGGGGCGAGGTGAACCTGTGCGAGAACCGGATGGTCGTCGGCGTGTCGTGCCAGGACTACCGGCGCAACGGGGCGTTCGCCGAGTACATCGCGGTTCCTGCCAGGATCCTGTACAGGCTCCCCGACGCCGTCTCGTTCGAGCAGGCGGCGATGGTCGAGGCTGTCTCGGTGGCGGCTCATGCCGTCGGCCGGTCCCCGGTGAAGGAGGGATCCGTCGCGATGGTCGTCGGCTCGGGCATGATCGGTCTCCTCGTCATCCAGGTCCTCAAGGCAAAGGGCTGCGCCCAGATCATCGCGGTCGACCCCGACTCGGAGCGCCTGGCGCTGGCCCGCACGTTTGGCGCGACGACGACGCTCGATTCCAGTTCACCGGACGTCGTGGCGATGGCGAGGAAGCTGGCCTCCGGCATGGGCGTCGACGTCGCGTTCGAGGTCGTTGGACTTACATCGGCCGTGAAGACGGCTATCGAGTCCACGCGGAAAGGCGGAAGTGTGGTCCTTGTCGGCAACCTGAGCCCCATTGTCGACCTGCCCCTCCAGGCCGTCGTTACCCGCGAACTCACCCTCCTCGGGACATGTGCCTCGGCCGGGGAATACCCCGAGTGCATGAGGATGATCGCGGAGGGCGTCGTCGATGTGAGTGCGTTCGTGAGCGCGGTGGCTCCCCTCGAGGAGGGCGCCTCGTGGTTTGGAAGGCTGCATTCGCGCGAGAAGGGACTGATGAAGGTCCTCCTGGCTCCGTGACGCGCACCTCGCATGCCTAAGCTCCGGACGGCCATCGTGGGATCGGGCAAGGTGGCCCAGCTCCATGCCAGGGCTCTCAAGTCACTGGCGGAATCCGAGCTCGTGGCCGTCTGCGGGCGGCCCTCGGCCGGCCTCGACAGCTTTGGGAAGCATCATGGCCTGCGCGTGTTTCACAGCATCGCCGCGATGGCGCGGGAGGCCGGCATCCAGGCGATCGTGATCGCCACGCCGCACCCGGCGCATGCCGAGGCGGCGATCGAGGCGGCGGACCTGGGCATCCACGTGCTGGTCGAGAAGCCGCTCGCGACAACGCTCGCTGACTGCGACCGGATGATCGCGGCCGCGCGGCGCTCAGGAGTCGCCCTGGGCACGATCTCGCAGCGGCGCTACTACCCACCCTGCCAGCGGATCCGCGCGGCGATCGATGCCGGCAAGCTTGGCAGGCCGGTCCTGGCCTCGGCCGTCATCTTCGGCTGGCGGGATGAGGCGTACTACCGGAGCGATCCCTGGCGCGGCAAGTGGAAGGAGGAGGGCGGCGGCATCCTGGTCAACCAGGCGCCGCACCAGCTGGACCTGCTCCTGTGGTACATGGGAGAGATCGACCAGGTCCAGGGGTACTGGGCCAACGTGAACCATCCCTACATCGAGGTGGAGGACACGGCGGTCGCGACGATCCGGTTCAAGAGCGGCGGGCTTGCCACGCTCCTTGTCAGCAATTCCCAGAATCCCGCGATCAATGCGCGGGTCTCGGTGCACGGCTCGAATGGCGCGTCCGTTGGAGTGCAGACCGACGGCGGCGCGATGTTCGTTGCCGGGATGACGACCATAGGCGATGCCCCCTTCAACGACATCTGGACCGCGCCCGGCGAGGAAGGCCTGCTCGCGGGATGGAAGCAGGAGGACGCAGAGCTCTTCCGGGACATCGACCCGACCACCTATTTCCACCGCCTGCAGATGCAGGATTTCCTGGGCGCCGCACTGCAGGGGCAAGTGCCCTCCGTAAGCGGCCTGGACGGAAGGCGCACCGTCGAGCTGTTCACCGCCATCTACCGCTCAAACAAGGAGGGAAGGCCCGTGGACTTCCCGGTAGCCCCGGAATAGGTCGCCTATGGCGACCGCCACGATGAGCCCGTATTCCTCGACGCACGTGCGTTACCGGGTGGCGCTCATGCTGTTTGTGACGGTGGCGATCAACTACCTTGACCGCAGCAACCTCTCGGTGGCGGCCACGGACCTGAGCCGCGACCTCAACCTCGGGCCCGTGAAACTCGGCGTCATCTTCTCGGGATTCGGATGGGCCTATGTGATCTCGCAGATACCGGGCGGCTGGCTCGTCGACCGGGTGGACCTGCGGGTACTCTATGCGGTCATCTGCACGCTCTGGTCCCTTGCCACGCTCGCGCAGGGCCTTGCCTCGACATTCCTCGTCCTCCTCGGTTTCCGGCTCCTCCTGGGCCTCTTCGAGGCGCCGACGTTCCCCATCTGCAACAAGCTCGCGACCCGCTGGTTTCCGGAGCAGGAGCGGGCGGGTGCCATCGGGTTCTACACGTCGGGGCAATACATAGGCCTGGCTTTCCTCACTCCCCTCCTCGCCTATTCCCAGAAGGCGTTCGGGTGGCGCTCGATCTTCTTCATCACGGGCGCGATCGGGCTCGTCTGGGCGGCCCTCTGGTACCTTATCTACCGCGACCCGAGGAACAGCCCCGGACTCGGCGAGGCGGAACGGGAACACATCCGCAACGGGGGGGGATTTGCCGAGGAGGATGCATCATCCCGACGCTCGCTCCGGTTCGACTGGTCGGACCTGGCCTTCGTGCTGAGCCAGCGAAAGCTTTGGGGCCTGTACCTTGGGCAGTTCACGGTGAACGCTCTGCCCTGGTTCTTCCTCACCTGGTTCCCGACATACCTCGTGACGACGAGGCACATCAACCTGCTCCAGGCGGGCATCTACGCATCACTCCCCTTCCTGGCGGCGTTTCTCGGCGTCATTTCCGGAGGGCTCCTGTCCGACTCCATGGTTCGGCGCGGCTTTCCCGTCTCTCTAGCCAGAAAGGGACCGATCATCACCGGGATGGTACTCTCCGGCGCCATTGTCTTCGCCAACTACATCGACGACCCGAGGTGGATGGTGTTCTTCATGGCCGTGGCCTTCTTCGGGAACGGTTTTGCCTCGATCACCTGGGTCCTCGTGTCGCTCGTTGCCCCGGCGAGGCTCCTCGGGCTGACAGGCGGAGTCTTCAACTTCGTCGGCAACCTGTCCTCGATCGTCGTTCCGCTGGCGGTTGGGTTCCTGGTAAAGTATTCGGGCTTCCCCGCCGCGCTTGGCCTCGTAAGCGCAATAGCCTTGGGTGGGGCTCTATCCTATGTCACGCTTGTCGGAAAGATCGAGCGGATCCCCGATAGCGTCGTCCCCTGAACGCCGAATTCCAGCCCCGGTTGAAATCATGAACCCACAGCGCGTCGCGCGCGCGATCTTCGGACTCATTGCCTGCATGGCCGCGACCCTGGGCGCGCGGGCCGCGCTCGGCGAGCGAACGAGCGTGTCCTTCGAGCCCGTGGTCGGCGGCTTCCCGCTCGCGGACCACGGGGCCGTCGCCCCCCTCCTCGTCGATCCAAACGACTGGCCCGGCGTTGTCCGTGTCGCAAGCGACCTCCAGGCGGACGTGGAACGGGTCTGCGGCGTCAAGCCGGCGGTCCTGCAGGGACAGGTCCCCGCGCCGGCGCTTGTCATCGTCGGCACATTCGGCAAGAGCTCGTTCATAGAGCAGCTGGTGCGCGACGGACGAATCGACGACTCCAAGATACGCGGGAAGTGGGAGTCGTGGGTGACCCAAGTCGTGGAGCACCCATTTCCGGGCGTCGAGCGGGCGCTTGTGATCGCGGGCAGCGACAAGCGCGGGACCATATACGGCACCTATAATCTCTCCGAGGAGATCGGCGTCTCCCCGTGGTACTGGTGGGCGGACGTTCCTGCAACCCGGCACGACGGGATCTTCGTGCTGCCGGAGCCGGATCTCCATGGGCCGCCCAGAGTGAAGTACCGCGGAATATTCCTGAACGACGAGGCTCCCGATCTCTCCAACTGGGTGAAGGAGAAGTTCGGGACGGTCCCGGTGGGCACCAATCCGCCTATACCCGAGGGAATCGCCAACTACGGCCACCAGTTCTATTCCAGGGTATTCGAGGTGATCCTTCGCCTCCGGGGCAACTACCTCTGGCCCGCGATGTGGAACAACGCGTTCAACGAGGACGATCCGGCGAACGCGGCACTCGCCGACGAATACGGCGTCGTGATGGGAACCTCCCACCAGGAGCCCATGCTGCGCGCCCAGAAGGAATGGGACCGGCGCTACGACGCGACCCTCGGGCACTGGAACTACTCAAGGGACGCCGACCTGCTGCAGTCCTTCTGGCGGGATGGCGTCAGGCGCAACCACGCCTTCGAGAGCATCTACACGCTGGGCCTTCGCGGCGCCAACGACACGGAGATGGCGCCCGGCGGCCCGGCGGCCAACCGCGCCATGCTCGAGGGAATCGTGGCGACCCAGCGGGAAATCCTGAGGAAGGAGGTCAATCCCGACCTCAGCCAGGTTCCCCAGATGTGGTGCCTCTACAAGGAGGTCCAGGAATACTACGAGTCCGGGATGCGCGCACCCGATGACGTGACTCTCCTCTGGGCGGACGACAACTGGGGCGACCTGCGGCGCGTGCCGACGGCTGATGAGCGCTCCCGCTCCGGCGGCGCCGGGGTCTACTATCACTTCGACTACGTGGGCGACCCGAGGAACTACAAGTGGATCGATGCAAACTCGCTGGCCAAGACGTGGGACCAGCTTTCCCTGGCGGCGAGCTACGGGGCCGACCGCCTCTGGATCGTGAATGTGGGCCACTTCAAGGGATACGAGCGGCCGACGGAGTTCTTCATGCGCCTTGCCTGGGCCCCGAAGGAGTGGGGGCCCGATTCGGCCGAGAGATTCATCCGGCTCTGGGCCGAGCGGGAGTTCGGCTCGGAGCACGCGGCGGAGATCGCCAAGCTCGTCGAGCGCCTCACCATGATGAACAGCCGGCGAAAGCCGGAGCTGCTGGGTCCGGAAACCTACAGCCTCGTGGACTACTCCGAGGCGAACAGCATTGTCGCGGAGTACGCCTCCCTTGCCGGCCAGGTCCGCCGCCTGCAACTCCACCTGCCGGAGGCGCAGCGCGACGCCTTCTATGAGATGGTCGCCTTTCCCGCGAAGGCCACGTCGATCGTGAACGCGCTCTACACCGTCGCGGCGAGGAACGCCCTTTACGCTCGGCAGGGGCGCGCGAGCACCGCCACCCAGGCGTCGGAGGCCCGCATGCTCTTCAAGCAGGACCACGACCTCATGGCCTCCTACAACACCAAGTTCGCGGGGGGGCGCTGGGACCACTTCATGGACCAGTCCCACATCGGCTACACCGGCTGGAGAGATCCTCCGGAGAACACCCTGGCGCCGATCCCCCTCGAGGAGCCGCCTGTGGCGCACGTCGCCAAGATGGGCATCGCCATAGAGGGCTCAGAGGAGGCGTGGCCCGGGTCGCAGGCGAGCCCGGCACTTCCCCTCTTCGACTCGATCAACGTCCAGACCCACCACTTCTATGTCTTTGACCGCGGCGACATACCCTTCGCCTACACGGTCACCCCTTCCACGCCCTGGATCGTCGTCGACAAGGCAGCGGGAACCGTGAACCAGTACGACCAGCTGCTCTTCGTGTCCGTCAACTGGGCCGCCGTGCCGGTCGGGCGCACAAAGGGCAGCTTCCAAGTGACCGGCGCCGGGGAATCCGTGGAGGTCGCCGTGGAGGTCGTGAAGGATCCCGACGTCACGCGGTCCACGGTGCGCGGCTTCGTCGAGAACGGCGGCGTGGTTTCCATCGAGCCGGAGCACTTCTCCGCGAGCACAAGCCAGCCCGGCTCGAGGTGGACAAGGATCGCCGGTTACGGGCGCACCCTCTCCGGCATGCGCGCCGAGGCCGCACCCGATGCACCGCCAGCCGTGCCAGGCACCGACGCCGCGTGCCTCGAGTACAAATTCTACCTCTTCGGGCAGGGGCCGGTGTCGGTCGACGCAATCCTGGGTCCAACCCTTAACTTCGTGCCCGGCAGGCCGCTTCGCTACGCGGTCGCGATCGACGACGAGGCGCCGCAGGTCGTGACTGCGGTTCCCGGCGACTTCAACATGAAGAGGAGTCGAGCGGACTGGGAGCGCTCCGTGGAGGACAACGCCCGCACGGTCATCTCCTCGCACACGGTCGCCCATGCGGGCTACCACATTCTCAAGATCTGGGCCGTGGATCCCGGCATTGTGCTGCAGAAGCTGATCATCGACGCCGGTGGGCTAAGGCCGAGTTATCTCGGACCCCCAGAGAGCCTGCTCGTCACGGACAAGAGGCATTCCAGCTGACGGGACCCACCCTGCCCGGGGGTATGCTACCTCCTTTTGTTCTTCCAGTGGATGCGCCAGCGTCAAAAGGTATCTGGGTATGACCCCAAATGCCCCCCGCCTCTTGCTGGCCTTGATCGGCTGCGTGCTCGGATTATCCCTACGCGCGGCTCCGCCGATGCTGAATGCGTACTCGCGCCCTGGCGCTGACCTCGATGGAAAGTGGAACTCGATCATCGATCCCTACGACAACGGCTACTTCGACTATCGTCGCCAGCCCCTGGACGCGTCGCCGAACCCGAAGAGCGGCTACTTCCTCGACCGGACACCCCAGTCGAAGAGCGACCTCATCGAGTACAACTTTGACGAGAGCCCGCTCCTCAACGTCCCTGGCGACTGGAACACCCAGGACGACAAGCTCCTCTATTATGAGGGGTCCGTCTGGTACCGGAGGAAATTCGACTACACCCCTTCGGCAGCCGACCACCGCCTGTTCCTCTATTTCGGGGCCGCCAACTACGAGGCCGACGTCTACCTCAACGGGAAGAAGCTCGGGAAGCACATCGGGGGCTTCACTCCGTTCCAGTTCGAGGTGACGGGCAAGGTGAAGGCGACGGGCAACTCGCTCGTCGTTCGCGTGAACAACCAACGCCACCTTGAGGCGGTGCCCACCGTCAACACGGACTGGTGGAACTACGGCGGCCTGACCCGCGACGTGAGGCTCGTTGAGACGCCCGGCAGCTTCATCAGCGACTACAGGGTCCAGCTGCGCAAGGGGCACGAGGACATCATCGATGCGTCGGTGCAGGTCGACGGGGCGACTTCCCACCAGCACGTGACCGTGGCCATCCCGGAAGCGAAGCTCACCGCCGAAGGCGACACGGATGACACCGGTGCCGTTCACTTCGAGATCGCGGCCCCGCACCTTGGCCTCTGGTCCCCCGAGAAGCCCCAGCTCTACAACGTGGTCCTCGCGACGCCTTCTGACCAGGTGTCCGACCGCGTCGGCTTCAGGACGATCGAGGTCCGCGGGACGGACATTCTCCTGAACGGCCACCCGGTGTTCCTGCGCGGCGTCTGCCTGCATGAGGAAAACCCGCTTCGCGGCGGCCGGGCCTACTCGGAGGCCGACGCGCGCCTGCTCCTCGGATGGGCCAAGGAGCTCAACTGCAACTTTATACGACTCGCGCACTATCCCCACAACGAGCACGTCGCGAGGGTGGCGGACGAGATAGGGATAATGCTGTGGGAGGAGGTGCCCGTGTACTGGACGATCCAGTGGGAAAACGCCGACACACTCGAAAATGCCAAGGAGCAGCTCACCGACCTCATTGTCCGCGACCGCAGCCGCGCCAGCGTGATCGTGTGGTCCGTCGCCAATGAGACACCGGTAAGCGCGCCGCGCACACGCTTCCTGAAGGCCCTGGTGGACACGGCGCGCAGCCTCGACGACACGCGCCTCGTCTCCGCCGCGATGGAAGTGCGGGTTGACCCGGCTGATCCCAATGGCCGCATTGTCGATGATCCCTTCGGGGCCTACACCGACCTCCTGAGCTTCAACGAATACGTTGGCTGGTACGTCGGCCTTCCCGACGACGTCTCGAAGATCAAGTGGTCCCTCGGCTACCAGAAGCCCGTTGTCATCAGCGAATTCGGAGGAGACGCCCTCCAAGGATACCACGCCGACGACCTCACCCGATTCAGCGAGGAGTTCCAGGCCAAGCTCTACCGCGAGACGCTGGCGATGCTCGAGAAGATCCCCTCGTGGCGGGGGGCAACGCCCTGGATCCTGTGCGACTTCCGCTCGCCAAGGCGTCCCCTGCCAAAGATGCAGGACGGATTTAACCGCAAGGGACTCATCGGGTCGAACGGCCAGAAAAAGGAGGCCTTCTTCGTGCTGAAAGACTTCTACGACCAGAAGGCCGCGGGCACCAAGTAGCACAGACTTGGCACATGAAAAGGGGCGGACGCCTGCTAGCGCCCGCCCCTTTCATTATTTTTGGCCGCTCCCCCGAGCGGCGCAAAGGATTGTCGTACCCGTGAAGGTCAGGATAAATCCTGCCGGTTTGACACCTCAGCGATTCGCAAACGTTGCTTGAAGCCCAAGGGCGGCCGACTCACGGCATTTCGTAGACCTCGAGGAGGGCGATCCCCGTGGAGCCCCCCGCGCCCCGAACCTGGGCGGTGTAGGCCCCCGGGTTGAGCGTGACCACGAGCGCCGAGTCTGCGGACGCCGGGGGAAGCGAAAATGCCGCGACGGCGCTGAATGCCGCCTGGAGCGCCGCGGTCCCGCCCCAATTGTCATTGTAGCCGACAACGCTCTCGTTTTCGTCAAAAACCGTGAGCTGGGGATCGGCCAGCGCCCCGGACACCGAGAAGCCCGCCAGCGCGGGACCGATGCCGCGGATGAGAACCGTCATCGGAGACGGCCCTGCGATCACGAATCCCACCGTGAGGACATTCGAGCCACTTCCCGCTACACCGCGAACCGAAACGTTTATGAAATGCGCGGGGGCATTGGCGCCGGAGTCCGCATCGTAGAGCTCAAGCAGCACGACGCCCGTTCCTCCGTTTGTCCCCGACACCTCCGCGGTGTAGGAACCCTGCGAAAGGTCCGCCACGACGGCGGCGTCCAGGGAGTCCGTGGGCAGGGCAAAGGCGCCGGCCGAGGCAAATGCCGCCGAGAGGGCAGCGGTGCCGCCCCAGTTGTCGTCGGTTGCGAGCACGTTCCTGCTCGAGTCGAAGAGGGTGAGCTGAGGATCGGCAAGGACGCCAGCCACGCCGAAATTGGCGAGCGTGGGGCCGACGGCGCGCACGAGGGTGGACTCGCTGCCTGTTCCCCCGATGACGACGCCGACGGTCAATGCCTGGACTCCAACGCCACTGAATCCGCGCGCCGAGACATTGATGAGGTGGCTGGGGGGACCATCGGGAGTGACTGTAAGGGGTGTCGGGAACGAATAGGCCGTGGAGAAGCCGTTTGAAGCCACGAGGTCATAGGTTCCGGCATCCGAAAGCTGGGCGTCGGAGATCGTGAACGTCGTGCCCGTTGCCCCTGCGATCGGGGACTGGTTCTTTCGCCACTGGTAGGTGATCGCGGCATCGCCGGTCACTGCGGCCGTGAAAGTGGCCTGGCCGCCGACCGGGGTCGAAATGGGGTTCGGCTGCAGGGCGATTGTCACGGGAACGGGCGCCGACCCAGCCGGGGCGACGGTGAGCGTAGCGCTCGAGCTCGTCACGGTCCCTGCCGCGTCGGTGATCGAGAGCACATAGGATCCCGCATCGGTCGCCGCAACGGGTGAGAAGGTGAGGCTCGCCGAGTTTGCACCCGCGATCGCCACGCCGTTCTTCGACCACTGGTAGCTGACCGGCGGGGGAGCCACGACCGCGCTGATGAGCGTCGCAGTGCCTCCCACGGTGACAGTCACTGAGCTGGGCTGGAATTCGAAGATGGGCGCCTGCCCCGCAGGGATCACGTTCAGGAGGGCCCCAAGGCTGGTCGACGAGCCGTAGGGATTGCTGACAACCACTGAATAGGTGCCGGCATCGGACGTCGCGACAGACTGGATCTTGAGCGTTGCCTCCGTGGCGCCGCCAACCGGGGCCCCGTTCAGGAACCATTGGTAGGTCAGCGGTCCGGTTCCGGAGGCCCCGACCGTGAAGTCGATGGGCGAGCCGACGGCCGCGGTGTTCTTGTAGGGCTGCGCCGTGATCTCGGGCGGCACGTAGAGCGAGAGTATCGTCAAGGTGGCCGCCGCCGAGGTGGTGCTGCCGACGGAATTGGAGACAGTCACCGTGTAGGATCCCTGGTCATCCGGGTCCACCATGGCCAGCGAGAGGGTCGATGCGGTTGCGCCTGAGATCGGGATCCCGTTCAGCAGCCACTGGTAGCTGAGCGCGCCGGAACCCGCGGCGTTCACCGAGAATTCCGCCGTGGAGCCCACCGGGACCGACTGGGAGAGGGGCGCCGCGAGAATCTGCGGCGCGATGAGGTTCGCGGTGCCGGTTGGATCCGTGACGGAAAGCGTGATCGTGGAGGCGGGGCCGGCGCCCAGCCCGTTGACCGCGCTGGCTATGAGGGTGTAGCTGCCGGCTGTGGTGGGCATCCCCGAAATCAGGCCCGAGATTGAATTCAGCGAGAGCCCGGCGGGCAGGCCCGTGACGATGAAGGTCTGCGGGCTGTTGCTTGCGGTAAGCGTGTACGAGAATGCGCTCCCGGCCGGCCCTTGCGCGGTCGTGGCGCTCGTGATCGACGAATAGTTCCCGATCGTCAAAATCAGGTTGCGCGGAAGGCAGGTGCCATAGGAGTTGGTGGCCGTGAGGGCGATTGTCGCCACCTGCGGCACGCTCGGCGTCCCGCTGATAATCCCCGTGGCCGGGTCCAGCGTGAGTCCGGCAGGCAGGCCCGTCGCGGAGAATGAGGTTGGGTTGTTCGTGGCCGTGATCGTGTAGATAAACGCCGCGCCCGCGGGAGTAGAGACCAGCGCCGCGCTCGTAAGGCCCGGCAATGGGGCCACGGGGGCGATGGTGAACATGAGGACCAGGATCGCACCCTGGCCTGCGCCGTTGTTCGCACTCACCGAAGTGAAGTATAGGCCAGGGGTCGTCGGCGTGCCGCTGATCTGGCCACCGGAGGCAGTCAGCCCCGGCGGAAGCGTGGCAACGTTGAAACTCGTCGGGTTGTTGGTCGCCGTGACCGTGTAGCTGAACGGCGTCCCCACGGTCCCTGTGGGCGCACTGGCACTTGTGATGGTCGGCGAGCCCGCTGCGGGATCGACCGTGATCTCATAGGGATAAAGCGTGGATGAGTTGTTCAGCAGGAAATGGAGGTATCCCTTGAACGTTCCCACGGTCGGCGTGACGCCGCTCACCACGCCGCTTGAGCTGTCGACCGACAGGCCGTCCGGCAGCCCATCAGCGGAATAGGTCGTGCCGGCGGCCTGGGGCGGGGACGTGACGACCTGGAATGAATAATTCTGTCCCGCAGTCGCATCGGGCAGGAATGTCTGTGCCTTGAGTGCGGGCGTGAGGACGAGAAGCGCGGCCGCGAGAGTAAAGAGACGAGCTACGGACAATTTTGGAATTTTCATGTGAGGCTAGAGGCTGCGCTCCTTGCCAGGATTTTATGCCAAGCAGGAGCTGGGGTTCTTACAGAAGAAGATTGTAGCCAAAAACCGCGTGCGGTTGCCGCAATTTGCACACTTGGCGGTGGGGTGCTCACCTCCCCGGTGCGCGTGATCGCACCTCCCTCTCGATCGGGACGCGCTGGGGCAGTCTTAGCCCTTACAATCCAAAGTTACACCAGGCGCGCCCTGAGGCGCGTGGCCCGGGGACCTGCCTGCCCTGGCCTCGCCTTGTGGGCAGATACCAAAAAAACCCTTCAACATCCCTGGGCGCCATCTCTTCGTCCGGGATGACCGCAATTCCTACATGGGCCCCGCCGAGCTCCGGGTCGCAACACGGAATAGCAAAATGGCTCTAGATGTCCTGAGATGCACGTCGGGCCCGTCATAATTAGGAAACCATCAACCCATCAAAAAAATGAACACACCCACAAAGACTCAGTACCTCCTCCTGTTCCTCGACACGCCCACCCCGCACGCCCCTGCTCCCGAGGAGATGCAGGTTATCATGGGCAAATGGATGACCTGGCTAAAAGGCCTCAAGGACGAGGGGATCTACGTCGGCGGCAACCGGCTGGAGGACGGCAAGAAGGTCGTTCGCGGCGTCAAGTTCACGGACGGCCCGTACGTCGAGTCCAAGGAAATCATTGGGGGCTATATTGTCGTGAATGCGGCAAGCATGGCGGAGGCCGAGAAGGTCGCTAAGGGTTGCCCGGGCCTTGAATACGGCGGTAGCGTCGAGGTTCGTCCGATGTACCCGCCCTCCCTCTAAGACGGGGCAGCCCGCACGTGAAGCCACCGATCCCCTCCAATCCGCAAGCGGCTGCTCCCCATTCCGGCGTGCCGGGGGTCGTAGACCACTTGTTCCGACGCGAATCCGGAAGGCTGGTCGCGATCCTCGCCCGCCGCTTCGGCGGCGACCGCTTGCGCGTGGCAGAGGACGCAATTCAGGATGCCCTCCTGCGGGCGATGCAGATCTGGCCGTTCCAGGGCATTCCGGAGAATCCGTCCGCATGGATCCTGCGCGTCGCATGCCACCGCGCGCTTGACCATGTGCGCCACGATCAGGTCGGGCGGGGAAAGATCCCTCAGCTCGAAGCGCTCGCCGAAGACTGCCTGGCGGCCTCTTCCGGCGAGGCCACGCCCCGCTTTGAAGGCGAGATCCGCGACAGCCAGCTGCGCATGATGTTCGCCTGCTGCCACCCTGGCCTCTCGGTCGAGTCCCAAATAGCCCTGACCCTGAAGGTGCTGTGCGGTTTCGGGGAGCGTGAGATCGCAGCAGCGTTCCTAGAGGGCGAGTCGGCCATCGCCAAGCGGCTGGTCCGGGCCAGGCAGTTCCTTAGGGAGCAAAAGGTCGCAGTCGAACTGCCTCCCGTCGAGGAGCTGCGCTGTCGCGTTGATGCCGTCCTCCAAGCCCTCTACCTGCTCTTTAACGAGGGTTACAAGGCGTCGCACGGTGACTCCCTTCTTAGGCGGGATCTGTGTGAGGACGCGATCAGGCTTGGCGAGCTGCTGGTGGCCCATCGCTTGGGGGACAGGCCGTCCACGCATGCGCTCCTCGCTCTAATGTACTTCAACGCCGCACGTCTCCCCGCGCGCACGGGCGTCGACGGAGGCAGCCTCCGCCTGTCCGAGCAGGAGCGGGCCCTATGGGATATGGAATTGGCGCGGAAAGGTTCAGTCCACCTGGCCGCGTCGGCTGTCGGCAACGAGCTCACCCGTTTCCACCTTGAGGCGGGCATCGCCGCATGCCATGCGCTCGCGGCGAATAACGGGGCTACTGACTGGGAGAGGATCCTTTCCCTCTACGATTCACTCATCGCCCTCCATCCCTCCCCGATTGTCGCCCTCAACCGCGCAGTGGCGCTAGCGCGGGTCCGCGGTCCCGCCAAGGGCCTCGACTCACTTGCCTCGATGCCCGGACGCGCCTCGATCGAGGGGTATTACCTCCTTCACGTCGTTGAGGGTCAGCTCTGGCTGGACGCAGGCGAGCCCGCCAAGGCGACGGTGAGCCTCAGAAAGGCGCACGCCTTGGCTGTGGTGGAGCCCGAGCGCAGGGAGCTTGAGCGGCGCCTGACCGAAGCTCAGGCTTAAGTTGGCTGTCGGGTGGACCTGTGCCTGTCGAACGTCCTGGACAGCTCCTGTTTGTCTCGAAATGACGAGACCAACCCTTAAATAGAGAGCCTACTGGCGTCTTCGAGCTGCTACCTGGTATCGGTTAGCGTGAACATCGCCACCTGCGTGGCCAGTTCATCGAGAGCTTCGATTCGACGACCAGCGAAAGTCTAACATTCAAGCGGGCTAGGGAGGCGCAAGCACTGCATGGGTTCCTTTATCGTCCCAACTGGATTCGAGCGGCTCGCCCTCCAGCATAATGTCGCAAGGATCCGCCAAACGGACTGACCGATCACGAAATCTCAACGGTTGGAGTGCGCAGCCAAAGGGGCAGCAATTCGAAGCTACTCTCACACCGGGACCAGGATTGGCCTCATAAACGAGAAAACTGTCGTTTGACCAAATCTTTGACCAACCTCTAACAGGCCTGAACCGCCTTTCCGCCTTCTCTCCCGCTCGCCTATGAACCGCTCGATTTTCCCCTTCTCGGTGGCCCTCATACTCGCCTCCGTCGCGTCTCAGCCCCTTCCGGCGACACAGGCGGATCCTGCCCAAAATCCCATTATGTGGGCCGACGTTCCGGACATCGCCATCATCAGGGTAGGAAAAACCTATTACATGAGCAGCACGACGATGCACCTGAGCCCGGGACTCCCGATTATGAAGTCGGCGGACCTGGTCAACTGGCGTATGGCCTCCTACGCCTATGAAACCCTCGCCGACAACGAAGCCCTCCGCCTCGAAAACGGCAAAAACGCCTACGGGCGCGGCTCCTGGGCAAGCAGCCTGCGTTTCCACGACGGCGTGTTCTATGCCTCCACTTTCTCCGCCACCACCGGACGCACCCACATCTACACAACGCGCGATCCGGAGCGCGGCCCGTGGAAAGAGACTAGTTTCACGCCCTCGCTGGGTGACCACAGCCTGTTTTTCGACGACGACGGTCGCGTTTACATGGTGTACGGGGGGGGTCGTATTATGCTCACCGAGCTGAAACCCGATCTCTCCGGAATCAAGCCCGGTGGCGTGAACCAGGTCATCGTCGAAAACGTCAACGCCCTCTTCGGTGCCGACCAGGGCGGGCTCAAGGGCGAAGGCTCGCAGCTTTCCAAGATCAACGGACGCTACTACCTCTTCAACATCGCCTCGCCCGGGAGCCGCTGGGCGCGCACGGTCATCGTCCACCGCGCCGACGCAATCAACGGCTCCTACGAGGGTCGCATCGCGCTAGACGATCGCGGTATCGCCCAGGGCGGCCTTATCGACACCCCGGACGGCAAATGGTACGCCTATCTTTTCAGGGACAACGGCGCCGTCGGTCGTGTCCCATACCTCGTGCCCGTGACGTGGAAGGACGGCTGGCCCGTGCTCGGCGAAAATGGCAAGGTGCCCATGACGCTCGATATCCCCGCCGGCGGACAGGGCGTGTCCGGCGTCTCCGGCATTGTCGCCTCCGACGAATTTGACCGCCGGCCCGGCGACCCCGACCTGCCCCTCGCCTGGCAATGGAATCACAATCCCGAGCCTCGTAACTGGTCGCTCGCCAAGCGCCCGGGATACCTGAGTTTCGTCACCAGCCGGATCGTTTCCACTCTGCCCGAGGCCACAAATACACTCACCCAGCGCACTTTTGGCCCTCGCAGCTCTGCCACCACCAGCATCGACGTGCGCGGCATGAAAGACGGTGATTGGGCCGGCCTCGCCGCTTTTCAGAAACGCTATGGTTTCGTTGGCGTAAAGATGAGCGACGGCACCAGATCTCTCGTCATGGTAAGCGCCGACGCCGACAATCCCGAGGAAATCGCCGCCGTTCCCCTCTCTGGCAATACCGTTCAGCTCAAAGTCGAATGCGAATTTCAGCCTGCGCCGGAGGTCGCCCGCTTCTCCTACAGCCTCGACGGCTGCTCCTGGACACCCATCGGTCGTCCCTCGCGCCTTTCCTACACCATCCCGCACTTCATGGGTTATCGCTTCGCCCTCTTCTATTATTCTACCAAGACCGCCGGCGGCCGTGTGGATTTTGACTACTACCGGATCGGGCAATGATAGGCTACGCCTTGTTTCGCCCGACCATCAAAGTGTAAGTCGACAATGGGAAGTGTAAGTGAAATCCGGTCTGAATAACACCGAACACCAAGCCAAATCCGCGAGCTAGATTGTCGGAGCCTCGCCCTATTCTTACACTTCAATCGTCGGAACTTCCACCTACAATGCCAGGAATACACATTGTAATGTCAGAAAACAAACACCGACCCGTCACGGCTAGACGGGATACTGGGGCCTCTTCGGGTCGGGCCAGTCGATGTGGAAGAACTTTCCACGCGGCTGGTCGATGCGCTCGTAGGTGTGCGAGCCGAAGAAGTCCCTCTGCGCCTGGAGGAGGTTGGCCGGAAGGCGTGCCGAGCGGTACCCGTCATAGTAGGCCAGCGAGGCGGCGAAGGTCGGGGCCGGCACGCCGCACTCGGCGGCCAGAGCGATCACCTTTCGCCAGTTCTCCTGCGCCTTCTTGAAGGTCTTGTTGAAGTACGGGTCGAGGAGCAGGTTCGCGAGGTCCGGGTTCGTGGTGTAGGCCTCGGTGATCTTCTGCAGGAACGCCGCGCGGATGATGCAGCCGCCCCGCCAAATCTGCGCGATCTGCCCGAAGTTCAGCTTCCAGCTGTATTCCTTCGCGCCTGCGCGCATGAGCTGGAAGCCCTGGGCGTAGCTGCAGATCTTCGAGCAGTAGAGGGCGTCGTGGATCGCCGCGAGGAGGGCCTTCTTGGAGCCCTTGTACTTCTTCGATGGCCCCTTGAGGATCTTGGAGGCGGCGACCCGCTCTTCCTTGATGGCGGAGATGCAGCGGGCGAAGACCGCCTCGGCGATCGTCGGGGCGGCGATGCCCATGTCGAGGGCGTTGACCGCAGTCCACTTGCCCGTGCCCTTCTGGCCGGCTGTGTCGAGCACCACGTCGACGAAGGGCTTCTTCGTCACCGGGTCCTTCTGCTTGAGGATGATGCTCGTGATCTCGATCAGGTAGCTGTCGAGGATGCCGGTGTTCCATTCCGCGAAGATCTCGCTCATCTCGGCGGGCTTGAGGCCAAGGAGACCCTTCATGAGGGCGTAGGCCTCGCAGATCATCTGCATGTCGCCGTACTCGATGCCGTTGTGCACCATCTTGACGTAGTGGCCCGCGCCGTTCTCGCCGATGTAGGCCGTGCAGGGAACGCCTCCGACGACCGGGTGGCCGGGCGTCGCGCCCTCGAGCGGCTTGCCTGTCTTGGCGTCAACCTTGGCCGCAATCGCCTCCCAGACCGGCTTCAATTCGAGCCATGCCTTGTAGTCGCCACCCGGCATGAGGGACGGGCCGAAGCGCGCGCCCTCCTCGCCGCCGGAGACTCCGCTGCCGATGAATCGCAGGCCCTTGTCGGCGTACGCCTTCTCGCGGCGGATGGTGTCCGTCCAGAGTGAGTTGCCGCCGTCGATGACAATGTCGTCCTTCTCGAGGAGCGGGGTGAGGCCGTCGATGACGGCGTCCGTGGCCTTCCCGGCCTGAACAAGTATGATGATCTTGCGCGGCTTCGCGAGGGAGGCGACGAACTGCTGTATCGTCTCGGTCCCTACGACGCCGCCCGGGGTGTTCGGGTTGTCGGCCACGAACTTGTCGGTCTTCTCTGTGGTCCGGTTGAAGACCGAGATCTGGAAGCCGTGGTCGGCTATGTTGAGGGCGAGGTTCTGGCCCATGACCGCGAGGCCAACGAGCCCGATGTCGGAGAGAGGTTTAGCCATAGCGCCGCCAATGTCCCCCACCTGCGCCGGGAAACCAAGCAGTTTCTCGAAACTACTTCTTCGTCGGCTCCGGCGGAGCCGACTGCTTCGTGTCGTAGGCCCCCGCGGACGGGAAGAACGGCGCTATCCTGTCGATGAAGGGGGTCAGGAACTTGGGCTCGCTGCGATTGTAGATCCAGTTGAACCAGATCAGGCCCATCGCGACGAACGTCACGCCCCCCAGCACGAACTTATTTACGTTCAATACCTTCTGAACGACGATGAACACGATGATCACCGCCGCGATGGCGATCCCGACCTTGCCCCAGAAGGCGGGCGGGATTTTCTGGAGCTTCTCCAGGGTCGTGAGTGCCAGGAAGGATGGATAAAGTGTGCCCATTTGGTGCGGCAATTCGTAACAATGGCCCGAGAGCCTGTCGAGCCGAAGCAAAATGGGGACAAATACCCCTTTTGACGTCTATTTCATGCGGGGGCCGGCCCCGGGGGTCCCGACGGGGCGCAGTTGATCCAGCCCGTCGACCCATCCGAATAGTGCTCTTTCTTCCAGATCGGCACGCGGGCCTTCACCTGGTCGATCACGTAGCGACTTGCCTCAAACGCCTCGGCGCGGTGCGCGGAGGTGACGGCCACCCACACGGCGAGGTCGCCGAGTTCAAGGCGTCCCACCCGGTGGAAACATGCGACGCCCAGTATTGAGAACTTGGCGCGGGCCTCCTCAAGGATCTTGTCGCCCTCCTTCCGCGCCAGGGGCTCGTAGGCCTCGTATTCCAGGGCGAGCACCGCCCTCCCCTCGTTCTGCGAGCGAACTCGGCCCTCGAAGGTCACGGATGCGCCGGCGGCCGTGTCCTCGAGCGCCGGCAGGAGCACGGCGGGTTCTATCCGGGACTTGGTGATCTCAAATCTCACGGCGTCAGCCTCCCGCGACGGGCGGCAGGAAGGCGAGCGCATCGCCGGAACGGACCTCGGAGTCCCATGGCCCGAACTCGTCGTTCACCGCCACGCGTAGCCGGCTCGCAGGAAGCGAAAATCCGTGAAGCCCCCGAAGCTCCTCGTAGATTTCCCGGGCCGTGGCGGCCGCCGTGGAGATCTCCTCCTCGGCGAGCCCACGCTGTTCCCGCAGGATCGCAAAGTAACGCACGACGACTGTCTTATTCACGGCGCCTCGTAGTCCTTCTTGCCGCCCGTCTTCTTTAGCAGCCGGATCTCCCTGATCACGATGCCATGGCTCACGGCCTTGCCCATGTCGTAGAGGGCGAGCGCAGCCACGCTGGCTCCGGTCAGTGCCTCCATCTCGACGCCCGTCTTCGCCTCCGCGCTCGCTTGGCAATGCAGCTCGATCTCGACTGACCCGTCTCGCTTCCTGGCGCCGACCTTGGCGGTCACCTTGCAGTCGTCGAGGGCAATGGGATGGCAGAGGGGGATAAACTCGGCGGTCTTCTTGGCCCCCATGATCCCGGCAAGCGTCGCCACCTGAAGGACCGCGCCCTTCGGCATCAGGATCTCGTCGTCCTCCACCAGGGCCGCCAGGGCCGGCGGCAGCACCACGACGGCAACGGCATGGGCCGTGCGCATCGTCACGCGCTTCGCGCCGACATCGACCATCTGCGGTCGGTTGCCAGGCCCGACATGGGAGAGGCTGTTCTTCTTGGCCATCAGGACAGGCACAATGGCATCGCCTTCGCCCCCTCCGCAACCCTGCGGTTGGAAGGACTAGGCCCAGGGACGGTAGGGAGCGATGTAGCCCGCGGGGAATTCGGACTCCACGGCCGAAAGCTCGATGAAGCCGTCAGTCCCGATGAGCCCGGCGAAATCCCCGGACGAGTTCACCGGCACCGGCGTGGCCATGAGTTCCGCCCTGGGCCCACTCGAGAGGCTGACCGGCAGCAGGCAGGCGAGGCTCGGCTTGAAGACGACGGGCTCCGCGAGGGCCACATGGGTAAGGGGCCTCGGGACAAGTCCGCCCGCGTGGTCCAGGGCCGGCAGCACGTAGCGGTGGAGGCAGGTGTACGCCGAGACCGGGTTGCCCGGCAGCGCGAAGACCGGCGTCTGCCTCCCGCTGAGCCCAAACCAGAACGGCTTGCCCGGCCTCTGGGCCACGCCCTGGAAGATCTTCTTAACGCCCTGCCGCCCGAGCTCGGTGGGCAGGAAGTCGAACTTTCCCTTGGAGACTCCGCCCGTGATCAGGAGGACGTCGTACTCGGCCAGGATGTGCCAGAGCATGTGCTCGATCTCGTGGCGCACGTCGCGCATGTGGAAGCGGTCGGCCTTTGGATATCCTGAGGCGATGAGCGCAGCCCGCAGCGCATGGTCGTTGCTGCGCCGGATCTGGTGGGCAGCGACCTGGCCATCCACGTCGACGAGCTCGTCGCCCGTCGAGACGACGGCGACCTTGGGGGAGTGCGTGACCGTAAGCGCCGGGTAGCCGCAAGAGGCGGCGACCGCGATCTCGCGACCGGTGAGCCGCACGCCGGCGCGCACGATGACATCCTTCGCCTTGTGGTCGGATCCCCGCCTGTGGACGTTGCGTCCGGGCTCGGCCATGCCGTCTGTCGACATCCACTCGCCGTCGCGCTCAGCCTCCTCGTAGGGGATCACGCAGTCGGCGCCCTCCGGAAGCACGGCACCCGTCATCACCTCGACGCAGGCATCCTCCCCCGCCCCGAGCGAGAACGGCCTCATGCCCGCGGCTTGGGTCGCGATCACGTGGAATTTCCTGAGTCCCCTTGCGAACACCGCCGAGCGGACCGCAAACCCATCCATCGTCACCCGGTCAAATGGCGGCAGGTCCCGGTCCGCGCGAAGCTCGGTGCGCAGGATTCGCCCGTGGGCCTCGGCTATGGCGCAGTCCTCCCTGTGGAACAGGGGAATGGCCTCGAAAATCAGGGCTTCGGCTCCAGCCGGTGTAAGCACGGCCCAAAGCTTAGCACACAAATGACGCCTCGCGAAAATAAACAATTGGTGTTTTTTTGGGGATAATCATGGTTCCCGTCCGCGACACGCTTGGCAGGCCCGCCAGGGACCTTCGGATCTCGGTCACGGACCGGTGCAATTTCCGATGCCCCTACTGCATGCCGAGGGAGGCCTTCGGCCCCGGTCATCCCTTCCTGGAGGACAGCCGCCTCATGAAGGCCGACGAGCTCGTGAGGATCGTGAGGGCCTTTGTCGGCCTCGGCGTCGAGAAGGTGCGCCTGACAGGCGGCGAGCCCCTTCTAAGAAGTGACCTCCCCTCGATCATCAAGGCCCTGAAGGCGGACGTCGGGGTCAGGGACATCTCGCTCACGACCAACGGCTGGTTCCTCGAGAAGCAGGCCGGCGCCCTCCACTCGGCGGGCCTCGACCGCATCAACGTCTCGGTCGACTCGCTCGACGAGGCCACGGCCGGGCGCATGAACGGCCTCGGCTTCAGCGTCGCCCGCGTCCTGGCCGGTATCGACGCCGCCGCCGCTCTGGGCCTTCCCGTCAAGGTCAACTGCGTCGTCCAGAAGGGCGTCAACGACTCCGAGATCCTCGGCCTCTGCGACTACTTCAGGAAGCGGGGCCACCCGCTGCGCTTCATCGAGTTCATGGACGTCGGCAACACGAACCACTGGTCCGAGTCCCAGGTCGTCCCCTCCCGCGACATTGTCGCACAGGTCTCGTCCGCGTGGCCGCTCGAGGCCGTGGGGCCAGCCTACCGGGGCGAGGTGGCCTCGCGCTACCGGTACACGGACGGAAGGGGGGAGATCGGAATCATCAGCTCGGTCACCGAGCCCTTCTGCAAAGACTGCACGCGTGCCCGGCTCTCGGCCGACGGCAAGCTGTTCACGTGTCTCTTTGCATCGGTCGGAAGCGACCTCCTGGGACCCCTGAGGTCCGGTTCGAGCGATGCGGACATTTCAAGGCACGTGGCGACTGTCTGGGCTGGTCGTTCCGACCGCTACAGCGACGAGCGGTCGGGCCTGCAGGGCGGCCGCGAGAAGATCGAGATGAGCTACATCGGCGGCTGAGGCCGCCATCCTCTCAGGACTGGACCTTCTTCAGGATCGCGAGGAGCGCCGCGAAATCCTCGTCCCTCGTCTGGCTCTCGATCACGTAGTCGAACTTCTTCGCCTCGCGAAGCTCGGCCTCCGCCGTCTCCATTCGGCGCGCGATCTCGGCCTCGTTGTCCTGGCCCCGCTCCCGCATGCGGGCCAGCAGGCGCTCGTGGTCGACGACGATGAAGACGGTCGCCATCACGCGCTGCAGGAACGGATTCTTCGAGGCGATTGCCCGCAGGCTCGCCACGCCCTGCACGTCGACGCTCATGACGAGCTTCTTTCCGAGGAGAATCGGGCCCAGGACGCTCGCCGCCAAGGTGCCGTAGCGGCGGTCGCCGTGCACCCACGCCCACTCGAGGAACTCGCCGGCCTTCACCTTCGCATCGAAGGCCTCGGGCGTGAAGAAGTGGTAGTGGATGCCGTTCTCCTCGCCGGCGCGCGGCGCCCGGGTCGTGCTCGTCACGACGCGGGTGAAGCCCATGTCGGCCGCGACCAGGCGGTCGCAGAGCGTGCTCTTTCCGGAGCCCGCGGGTCCTGCCAGGACAAGGAGGACGGGACCGCTTGCGTTGTCCTTGGCTAAGGGCGCCATCAGCGAAGCGTGAAGGCCGCGCAGCAGAGGACGAGGCCGTAGGCCACAAACATGCCGCCGAGCACCCGGGAGCGGGCCTCGCGCGCGAAGAGCCAGTTGAAGAAGTCGCGAAGCCTCCACGGCTGGGCGCCGAGGAGTATGGAGATCGCCAGGGCCACGTAGACCAGTGAGACCATGAAGAGGCGTGCCGGGTGGTCGTACTGCATGAACGCGGAGTCGAGGAACGGGGACGACCCGATCAGGATGAGGGCGCAGGCACCGCGCACCCCAAGGAAGTCCGGGACGCTCTTGAAGGACAGGATGGCAACGAGCGCGAAGCCGGCGAAGAGGAGGTACTTGTACTCGCCGAAGTCCGCGTTCGAGAGATGCAGGACGTCGTAGAGGAACCATGCGGCGGCGATGCTGAAGACGACGTATCCCACGGATGTCGAGCGCGGGAAGGCCTTGATAGCCGCCTTCAGGCCGGAGATGTCCATGGCTAGCGGTAGGCCCAGGAGGAGGAGGATTATCCCTGGTATCAGTGAGGAGGCGAAAAGTGACATGTTCGGTGACGTGCTCAGAGTGACGCGACGGGCTCGGGGGTTTGCAAGCCGCTGCCCGAAATAACCAGGTTGCCGTAGAGGGTGCTGACGCTGGAGCGGGTGATCTCGACCGGGACAAGCGTCCCTGTGAGGCGGCTCGAGGCCTCGAACACGGTGGCCCTGTTCTGCCGGGTCCTGCCCATGAAGCGCTCGCCCGTCTTGTCCGGTCCCTCGACCAGGACCTCCTGCACGGTGCCGACGAGAGACAGCGCCCTGCGGACCGAGTCCTCCTTAAGGTCCTCAAGAAGGATGCGGTTGCGCTCCTCCCTCACGTCCTCGGGCACCTGGTCGGGCATCGTGGCCGCAGGCGTGCCGGTGCGCACCGAGTACTTGAAGATGTAGGCCATGTCGAAGTCCGCGGCGCGGCAGAGGGAGCGCGTGTCCTCGAAGTCAGCGTCGGTCTCGCCGGGGAAGCCGACAATGATGTCGGTCGAGAAGGCCATCGAGGGCCGCGCGGCGCGGAGCGACGCGACGATCTCGAGATAACGGTCCCGCGAATACGGCCTCTTCATCGCCTTCAGGATCCGGTCGCTGCCGGACTGGAGCGGCATGTGCACGTGGTCGCCCAATTTCGGCATGCGCGCAAAGGCGTCGGCCAGGTCCTGGCGGTACCCGCGCGGGTGCGGCGAGGTGAAGCGGATGCGCTCAAGGCCCGGGATGGCGTTCACGCGCTCCAGGAGCTGCACGAAGGGCGTGATGCCGGCGGTGTGCACGTAGTCGCGGCGCCCGTAGCTCGTCACGATCTGCCCGAGGAGCGTGATCTCGCGGACGCCCTTGCCCACCAGCTCCTCGCACTCGCGCACGATGTCGTCCATCGGCCGCGAGCGCTCATCGCCGCGGGTCGTCGGGACGATGCAGAAGGCGCAGTCCATGTTGCAGCCCTGCTGGATGGAGACGAACGCGCAGACCTTCTGCTCGGACTCCACCATGTGGTCGCGGATCGTGTTCTGGGACCCGGCCTCCTCCTCGGTGTCGATGATGGCCTCGGCGATCGGCACGCCCGACTCGCGCGCTGCGCGCAGGTTGTCCAGGTAGTCGGGGACCCTGTGGAACTTCTGAGTGCCGACGATCAGGTCCACGTCCGGGAGGCGGTCCAGGAGCTCGGCCCCGCGGTTCTGCGCCATGCAGCCCAGGATGCCCAGGACGAAGTCCGGGTTGTGCTTCTTCTTGGAGAGGAGGTAACCCGCCTTGCCAATGGCCTTCTGCTCCGCCGCGTCGCGGACGCTGCAGGTGTTCAGGAGCAGCACGTCGCACTCGTCCTCGTTGGGCACGATCCGGTAGCCACGGGCGCGAAGCATCGCCGCGACCGCATCGCTGTCGCGCTCGTTCATCTGGCACCCGTAGGTCTTGATGTGGACCCGGTTCATTTGGGAGGGACCACCTAATCCGCTCTGAAAAGCCGGGTCAAACGGGGAATTGGAGCCCGGGAGGGACGACCAGCCCCGGAACCTCCAATTCTGTTCGCCAAGGGCCCGGGCGTCGCTTTGCTCGCGGAATGGGATTCTTCGACCGACTCGCGGGCAAATCCACCCCCTCGGGTGCGAACGGCGCACCTGTCGTGCCTGTCGCGGACGGCTCCGGAGTGACCTCCCGCCTCGTCGCGGCGCGCGAGAAGCTCGAGATGAAGGACCTCCCCGGGGCGATGGTCGTCTACGAGGAAGTGCTGGCCGAGGCTGGAGACAGGGCTGACGTCCTGGTGATGATTTCGGGCGACCTGGGTTCCACGGGCAACATCCCGCAGATCATCGACCTCATCGCCCCCCGCTACGACGCGCTTCGCCACGGGCCGGCCACGGGGATCAACCTGATCCAGGCCTTCCTCGCCGTCGGCAACGCCGATGCCGCGCAGCACGTGCTCGACATCCTTTATTCTCTCAAGAAGCCCGAGCTCGAGGAGCGCCTCCACGGGTTCTCGAACGCCGTCGCCGAGCTGCTCCAGAACGGCGTCGTGAAGGGCATCCCCCACTTCGCGTCCCAGCAGGCGGGTCCCGATGGCACGACGCCGCAGCCGACCTTCGGCGTGGCGCTTGTCTCGATCAGCCGTCCGATCTGGTCGTACGGGCTTGAGTCCGTCACCGACGCGCTCCCGAAGAAGGAGGGCAAGCTCCGCAGGATCGCCTTCGCCCAGCTCGCGGTCCCCGGCGGCTATCCGGACCCCGAGGAGGCCATGAAGCTCCCCGAGGACGAGCTCGGACGCCTCTCCCGTGCCCTCCCGCTCTGGTTCGCGGAGACGTTCTACTTTTCACCGCTCTATTCCTCGATCGCGGCGCTCGGCTGCCTCCATGAGGCGGGATCCAAGCGCCCGGCCATCTTCGCCACGGAGTGGACGGTCGACAACCTGAAGAAGCTCGTCGAGACGACGACGGACGGCCTCGACTACATCTTCACTGGCACCCTGAAGAAGGAGGCGGGCGGCTACGCCCTCATGCTCCGGGTCTGGGAGGTGAAGAAGATGCGCGAGAGGAAGCAGTTTACGATCCACTGGACGCACGCGACCGCCGATGCCGAGCTGACGAAGCTCCACGAGTACATCCGCGCGTTCATGGAGTGGTCGCCGTACCCCGAGGGCAACGGCATCCCCTACGCTCCCCCTTCGGCCCCGACCGTCTGGCTCGATATCCTGGGCGCCCTCCTCGGCCTCTTCCTCGTTGAGAAGACGCTCCAGTCCAAGGAGCTCCTGCCTCCCCTGGCTCCGACATTTGACGCCTTTGCGCCCCATGCCTTCAGCCCGCCGGCGTCCTCGCTCGCGTGGCTTTCGCTGCGGCTCAAGGCCGCCTCGCTCGGCCTGGAGCCCACCCTCTCCGAGGTGCTCCTGAGCCGGCACGCGGCCGTTGCCCAGGCCCGCACGCTCGTCGGCTCCTGACCTGGGTTTCCCAGGGAGGGACTGCAAGCCATGCACCAGCCGACATCAGACCTGCGCATCCGCTCGACGACGCCCCTACCTGCGCCGGCGGAGCTCGAGGCCGAGATCCCCCTGAGCGACGAGGGCTCGGCCCGGATCGCGTTCGCCCGCAGCGAGATCTCCGCCGTCATGGCCGGTCGCGACGACCGCCTCGTGGTCGTCGTCGGCCCGTGCTCGATCCACGATCCCGCCGCGGCGATGGACTACGCCGGCCGCCTCAAGGCCGCGGCCGACGCCCACGCCGGCGACCTCCTTGTCGCGATGCGTGTTTATTTCGAAAAGCCGAGGACCGTCGTCGGGTGGAAGGGCCTCATCAACGACCCTGACCTTGATGGCACGTTCAGGATCGGCAAAGGGCTCAGGACCGCGCGCCGGCTGATGGCCGACGTGACCGCCGCGGGGCTGCCGATCGCGACGGAGTTCCTGGACACGACGCTTGGCCAGTACTACGCGGATTTGGTCAGCTGGGCCGCCATCGGGGCTCGCACCGTCGAGAGCCAGGTTCATCGCGAGCTCGCCTCGGGCCTCTCGATGCCCGTCGGCTTCAAGAACCGCACGGACGGCGACATCCAGGTCGCGGTCGATGCGATCCGCTCGGCAAGGCATGCCCATTGGTTCCCCTCGCTTGCGCGCGACGGTTCGCCCGCGTGCCTGCAGACGACGGGCAATGACGACACGCATCTCGTCCTCCGCGGAGGCACGCGCGGACCCAACTACTCGGCCGCAGATGTTCTCTCAGCGACCACCGTTCTCGGGAAAAACAAGCTCCCAGCCTTCGTCATGGTGGACTGCAGCCATGCGAACAGCGGAAAGGACGCTGAGAAACAGTCCGCGGTAGCGGCCCACCTCGCCTCGAGGATCGCCCTGGGCGAGCGGTCGATCGCCGCTGTCATGATAGAGAGCAATCTCCTCGGCGGCGCCCAGGACTACCAGGCGAAGCCGCTAGTCCGGGGGCGCAGCGTCACGGACGCATGCCTGTCCTGGGACAGCACGGTTCCCGTCCTGGAAATCCTGGCGAAGGCCGTGAGGGACCGGCGGGCCTTAGCTCGCTGAGGCCTCGGGGGGAGCCTCGGCCGGCGCTTCCGCGCTCGGCTGCTGCTCGCCCTCGGAGGACTTCTTCTTCTTCGGGCGGCGGCCCTTGCCGTCATCACCGTCGGAATACTTCGAGGCCTTGGCGTTAAGCCAGAGCTCGCCTTTTCCGTTCAAGTTCAGCCAGAAGATTTCCCCGGCATGCTCGGCGAAGACGGGCTTCTCCCTGGACTTCTCCGGGATTCGAAGGCCGGACGACGTCAGGGCGCCAAGGAGCTCGTCCGTCGACTTGCCGATCTCGGAGGCCAGGCGCTCGACCGGAGCGGCGACGCTTCCGGTCTTCGTCTCCTTGAGGAGCAACCGTACGGCCGCAAAGACATTTCCCGCAGGCGGGGTCGCGGACTCGCTCGTCTGGACCGCCTGCTGCTCGGGGCCGCCGTCGGCGCGCTTCTCGCGGGCGTTGATCCAGATGCCACCGCGGCTGTCCTTGTTGAGCCACCAGGTCTCGTCGCCTATGACGGCGAAGACCGGCGGGTCGCCCGCGGCTCCCTGGGAGCTCAGGCCCAGCTTCTCGAAGGCCTCGACCAGCGTGGCCTCGGAGCACTTCAGGGCGCGGGAAAGGAAGCTCGTGCTGCCCGAGCCACCCGGCTCGCGGCGATTCTTGCGCATCAGGGGGCGGATCCTGTCCAGGAGGGCGGTACCCTCCGGGAGCGGGGCGGCCGGCGCGTTCGGGTCGCCCTGGGGCTCCTGGTCGCGGCGCTGCCTGCGCTCCTCGTGCCGGTTCTCACGGCGATTCTCATTCCTGTTTTCCTGGCGATTCTCCTGGGGGGCATGCTGCTGCTCGCCCTCCGGCGCCTTCTGGGGCTCCTCGGCGCCCTCTAACTTCGTGCCCTGGACCGTGCGGAATATCGGGCGCGTCTTCTCCTTGGTGTTGACCCAGAGCTCGCCGCGGCGGTTCACGTTCACCCAGAACAGGTCGCCGTCGTAGTCGACGTAGGTCACCTTGGCATCCTCGTCCTCGGGGATCTCGAGCCCGCACTCCTTGAGCGCGCCGAGGACCTCGCCCTCGGAAATCTGCCACTTCTTGGCCAGGTAATCCACGCCGACCGAGAAGCCCGGTCCGCGCTGGTTCCGGCGCATGTGGGGGCGCATGGCCTCGAAGAAGGTCGGAAGCTCCTCCTCGGAGCCCAGCTTGTCCCAGTCGTCCTCGGGAGCCTCGGGCGCATCCGGGTCGGCGTCGCTGTCGGTGTCGCGCAGGCGGCGCAGTCCGTCGGTCTCGCGGGGGTCGCCCTTGGCGGCCTCGGGGGCATCGGCCTCGGCGGCCGGGGCCGTCGACGTCGCGCTCTTGAACTTCGCCTCAAACTCGCTCCTCAGCTTGTCGGCCTCGACCTTGGCTGCGGCCGCAGCGGCGTCGCCGAGCGTCCAGTCACGCTGGGTCGGGCGCCTTGCAAGGCCCGAGAAGGCCAGGGGATTGTCGGGTTGGCCCCGAAATTCAACTATCTCCCACTCGTCCGTGCCGAGCTGGTTGAGAAATGATTCAAGCAAAGCCGGAGTCGCGAATCCGCCCTTTCCGCTTGAGATAACCTTGTATTCCCAGACTGCCATAATGATTTGTGAGGGTAAGACATCCCAAATGGCGGTCCCATTGCCGAGCCTATAATTGGCAATTCGCTCGGGGCCCGATGCCTACAGTTGATTCGGCAGGGCGAAACTGGCCCAATCCCCCCCACGATGCAGCGCCTAGACCAACTCCTTGCCAGCCTAGGTTATGGGTCACGCCGCGAGGTCTCGGAATGGGTGAAGGATGGCCTGGTTTCGGTGAAGGGCGTCGAGGCCTGGGACCCGGGGGCCCGGGTGGACCCGGCCGACGTCACGATCGAGGGCGAACCCCTGGATCATCCCGGCGAGCTCCTTGTCCTCCTCAACAAGCCGGCCGGCGTGGTGTGCTCCCACGACGAAAGGGAGGGGCCAAGCATATATACACTGATCCCCGAGCGCTGGAGGCGCCGCAATCCGCCGGTGACCAGCATCGGGCGCCTGGACAAGGAAACGACGGGTCTCCTGCTCCTGACGGACAAGAGTGGCCTCGTTCACCGGTTGACCTCGCCCAAGCACAAGGTCCCCAAGGTCTACCGGGCGACGCTGGACACCGACCTGCCCGAGGGCATCGAGAAGGTCTTTGCCGCGGGAACACTGACATTGGAAGGGGACGACAAGCCGTGCGCGCCGGCCATATTAAACAGGATCAGCCCGCGGCTGGCGGAGGTCGTGATGACCGAAGGAAGGTATCATCAGGTCAGGCGGATGTTTGCCACCCAGGGGTGCCAGGTCGTCGAGCTCGACCGCATAAAGTTCGGGCCCTTGGACCTCGGGAGCGTGCCGGTGGGCAAATGGATCAAGCTCCAGGTCAATAGCTTGGATAATATCTGATTCTGGAGTGATCGCGCCGGACAGCCGGCCTAATGAGCGCAGCCCATCGCCTCGCTGGGCTTGCAATCATAATTGATTAGGTGCCTAATCATATTTCCCACCATGAATAAACCCGTCGCAGACGCCGCGTTTGTACCCGCGGAAATTCCCAAGAGCTCGTTCAAGGCCTCGACCAGGCAGTTGGTCATCGGGGCCATCGCCGCCGTGGCCCTCGTCGCCGGTGTCATCTACGGGATCAACCGCTGGCGCTTCGCCCAGGTCCACGAGGAAACCGACGATGCCCAGGTCGAGGGTGACATCAGCCCCGTCCTGCCTCGCGTGTCGGGATACGTCTCGCACGTTCTCGTGGTCGACAACCAGCGGGTCGAGGTCGGCCAGTCGCTTATGGAAATCGACAGCCAGGAGCTCGACCTGAAGGTCAAGCAGGCCGAGGCCGCACTCCAGAACGCCGTCGCCGACAAGGCGACCGCGGATGCCGTTCTCGCGACTGCAAAGTCTCTCCAGGACACCGCCCTCGCCAACATCGACACGGCCGAGGTCCGCCAGAAGAAGGCCGCGACCGACCTGGCGCGCGACACGAGCCTCGCCAAGACGGGCGCCATCACCGACACCCAGCTGATCGACACCCGGGCCGCGGCCGACACGGCCAACGACCAGCTGGCGTCCGTGAAGAGCGAGGCAAAGACGGCGGAGGCGCAGATCAGCGTCGCCGCGGCCCGCGTCATCTCCTCGGGCACCATGGCCGAGGAAAAGGCCGCCGACCTCGCTTACGCCAAGCTCCAGCGCTCCTACGCCTCCGTCCCTGCGCCGATCGCCGGCATCGTCTCCAGGAAGAACGTCGAGCCGGGCCAGTTCGTGCAGGCCGGCCAGACGCTGCTCTCCATCGCGTCCGACACGAACGTGTGGGTGGTCGCGAACTTCAAGGAGACGCAGCTGACGCACATGAAGCCCGGCCAGGACGTTGAATTCGAGGCCGACACCTATCCCGGAGTCATCTTCCACGGCAAGGTGGAGTCCCTCTCGGGCGCCACGGGCGCCCGCTTCGCCCTCCTTCCCCCGGACAACTCCACGGGCAACTTCGTCAAGGTCACGCAGCGCGTGCCCGTCAAGATCGTCCTCGCCCAGGCCCCCGACTCAGAGCACCCGCTGCGCCCCGGCATGAGCGTGGACGCCACGGTATCGGTTCAGTAGCTGCCGCCATGGCCGAGCAAGGACTGCGCAAGCTGATCATCACGATCACGGTGATCGCCGCGGCGATCATCGAACTCATCGACACGTCCATCGTGAACGTGGCGCTGAACGACATGAGCGGCAACCTGGGCGCCACGCTCGAGGACGTCGCCTGGGTCGTGACGGCCTATGCCATCGCGAACGTCATCATCATCCCGATGACGAGCTTCCTCGCGGCCAAGCTCGGGCGGCGCAACTACTACATCGGCTCGATCCTGCTCTTCACGGCGGCCTCGGTCGCGTGCGGCAACGCCCACAACATCTGGGAGCTGGTCGCCTTCCGCTTCATCCAGGGAATCGGCGGCGGCGCGCTCCTCTCGACCTCGCAGTCGATCCTGTTTGAGACCTACACGGTCGCGCAGCGCGGCTTCGCCTCGGCGCTGTTTGCGGTCGGTCTGTTCGTCGGGCCCACGATCGGGCCGACCATCGGCGGCTGGATCATCGATAAGTATTCCTGGCCCTGGATCTTCTACATCAACCTCCCGATCGGCCTGGCGGCGGCGTTCCTCTCCTGGCTCTACGTCAAGGAGCCCGAGCAGACGAGGAAGGTGGGAACGATCGACTGGCTGGGCATCGGCCTCCTGGTGGTGGGCCTGGGCTCGCTCCAGACGGTGCTCGAGCGCGGCGAGACGGAGGACTGGTTCTCCAAGCGGTACATCCTTTACCTGACGATCGCGGCCGGCCTCGCGCTGACGGGCTTCGTCGTCCGGGAACTGACCGCGGAGCACCCTGTGGTCGACCTGCGCGTCCTCAAGAGCCGCAAGCTCGCCGTGGCCGCGAGCCTCACCTTCATCCTCGGCTTTGCGCTGTTTGCCACGGTATTCATCGTCCCTGTCTTCACCCAGCGCCTGCTGGGATATCCGGCTCTGAAGACCGGCATGCTCTTCCTGCCCGGGGCGCTCGTCGCGCTCTTCTTCCTGCCCATCATGGGCAAGGCCCTCGAGAAGGGTTTCCCGCCCGAGTGGATGGTCATCATCGGGTTTGGCGTCGTGGCCGCCTTCGCGCTCAAGCTCTCGTTGCTCAACCTGAGCGCGACGTCGGAGGACTTCTTCTGGCCCATCATCATGAGGGCGATTGGGCTCAGCCTGATCACGATTCCGCTAACCCAGCTCGCCGTGTCCGGCCTCCAGCCAAGGGACATCCCGCAGGGAATCGCGCTCAACAACATGATGCGCCAGATGGGCGGGTCGTTCGGCATCGCCTTCATCAACACCTTCCTGGACCACCGCACCGCCTTCCACCGGATGACGCTGGTCTCCAAGCTCGCCGCGGGAGATCCCGCCACTGAAGGGCGGCTTTCCGCCCTGGCCCATGCGATGATGGCCAGGGGCGCCGGTTCCCTCGAGGCGGCCCAGCGCGCCCTCGGGATCCTCGAGTTCACGGTTGAAAGGCAGGCCAGTCTCCTCAGCTACCTCGACGCCTACCGGCTTGTGGGACTCCTCTCTATAGGCTGCATTCCACTCATCCTCCTCGCCGGCAAGAGGAAGGTGATTTCTAAGGCGGCCGCAGCCGCAGCCAAGGACTCGCACTGATCCGCCCGACGACCCACACGCCATGAAATATCCCACCCTCCTCGCCCTGGCCCTGTCCACGATCGCCCCGATGGCGCTCGCGGACACGACGCAGCCCGGCCCCCTGACGCTCACCCAGACGATCGACAGCGTGATCGCCCACTACCCGTCGCTGGACGCCGCGCGCTCGGCCGTCGACGCGGCGCGAGCCAGGACCATCGAGGCCAACTCGAGCCGCCTGCCCCAGGTGACCGGCAATGGCGGCTACACCTACAATTCGCTGCGCCCGTACGTCGCCTTCGCGATACCCGGCCAGCCGACGAGCGCCATCTACGAGAACGTCCAGGACTCCTACAACGTGAACGTCACGGCGCGCCAGCTCCTGACGGACTTCGGCCGCACGGACAAGCTGGTCGACCTCGCCCGCTCGGGCCAGATCGCGGCGCAGGACGCGCTGGAGGAGGCCCGCCACCAGCTGGGCTACCAGGCAATCCAGTCCTTCTACAGCGTCATCCTGCTTCGGAACTCGACCGATGTCGCCCACGAGGAGATCGCGGCCCTTGAGGAGGCGCTTCGCATCTCCCAGAAGAAGTTCAACGCGGGCAGCGCCACCAAGTTCGACGTCCTGACAACGCAGGTCCGCCTCTCGAACGCGCGCAACAAGCTGACCGACACGCAGGGCGAGCTCGAGAAGCAGGAGAACGGCCTGCGCCAGCTCCTCGGCTGGGACATCTCGGCCCCCCTCGACCTTCGCGGCGACTTTGACGCGGACGCCCCGGCCCTCAGCGAGTCGGCGGCCATTGCGGACGGCCTGCACAACCGCCCGGAGATGAAGGTGGCGATCGACAACGAGCACACGTCGCGCCTCCAGCTGGACGCCGCCAGCCGGGAAAACATGCCGACCCTCGCGGCCCAGGCCTCGGGCGGCATGGAGAACAGCGTCGCCCCCGCCCTCTACGACAACAAGGGCTACATCGTCGCCGGCCTGTCCCTCGAGGTTCCGATCTTCACCGGGCGCCGGATCACGGGTGACCGCATGGAGGCCGACGCCGGCGTGCGCTCCGCGGAGGCCCGCGAGCGCGAGCTCGACCAGACGATTACGACCGACGTGGCCGACGCCTACTCCGACCTCAACGCAGCCAAGGCGCGGCTCGGCAACGCCGACACGCTGGTGGAGCAGGCCAGGGAGGCCCTGGACCTGGCCCAGACGCGCTACGCGAATGGCGTCATCACGAATTTCGAGCTCCTGGACGCCCAGAGTTCCCTGAGGGCCGCCGAGCTCAGCCGACTCCAGGCCCGCTACGACACGGTCCTTGCAAGGCAGGCCGTGGCACGGGCCGCGGGCGTCGCGCCCCAGCAGTGATCTCCCTATAGCCGGGGCGGTTGACGCGGGGACGTCCGCGTGATGATCTTGGGGGCATGTACACGATCATCGGCGGGGATGGAAAGGAATACGGCCCGGTTTCCGCCGAACAGGTCCGCTCCTGGATCGCCGGGGGCCGCGCGAACCTCGAGACCAAGGTCAAGGAGGTCGGCGGCGATACCTGGAAGACGGTCGCTGATTTTCCCGAGATCATCAGCCCGTCGTCAGCCCCCGCGGCGGCGATGGCAGAGGCGGGGATCTTCCACGAGGTTGCGAAGCTCGACATCATCAGCTGCTACGAGCGCAGCTGGGGCCTGCTCAAGGCGAACTTCTGGCAGCTCGTCGGCGTGAGCATCCTGATGGGCATGTGCTACAGCGTGCTGATCTATTCGCAGTACCGGGGCATCCTCTTCATCACGCCGATCTTTGGGGGCGCCCTCAGCGGCGGACTCTATTATTACTTCCTGCGCAAGGTTCGCGGCCAGTCGGCGACGCTGGGCGACCTCTTCTGCGGCTTCACAAAGCCCTTCCTTTCGCTCCTCGTCGCGGGCTTCCTGATCTCGATCCTAGTGACGGTGGGCATCTTCTGCCTCGTGCTGCCCGGCATTTACCTGGCGGTGTCCTACGTCTTCACGCAGGTCCTGATCGTCGACAAGAAGCTCGGGTTCTGGGAGGCCATGGAGACGAGCCGAAGGATCGTGACCAGGCAGTGGTGGCGCGTGCTTGGCCTGATGCTCCTGAGCATCCCCTTCCTCCTGGTCGGCATCGCGGCCTTCGTGATCGGGATCTTCGTGGCGCTCCCGCTCATCACGGGGGCCGTGGTCTACGCCTACGAGGACCTCTGCAACCCCGTCAGGAAGACGGAGGCGCTCGCCTCCCCGACGGTCTAGTGTCTAGACCGGCTCGTCCTTGAAGACGAAGCGGTCGAGCGCGATCTTGCCCGCGCCGAAGCAGAACACGATCACGGAGGCATAGAGAAAGAGGAAGGGGTCCGCGCCCGTGAACTTGTCCGGGTCCTTGAAGATGCCGACCAGCGCGTCGTGCTCGGCCGTCGCGTACGCGACGCACATGACGCAGATGAGGGCGCCCGTGGCGAACCGCGAGAAGAGGCCCAACATGAGGAGCAGCCCGCACGTGACCTCGGTCGAGGCGGCCATCATGGCGTTGATGTGCGGCGCCGGTATGTGGAGGCTGGCGAAGTAATCCGTCACCTTGTCCAGGTGCTGGAGCTTGCCCTTTCCGGTCTGGATGAACGACCAGCCCCAGTAGAGGCGTATGACAAGGAGGACGGGGGACTGGAGGATGTGACCGAGCCGTGCGAGAAGGCCGTGGATCTTCGAGAGGATTTTCATCGGGGTATGTTGATTATGCACCCCCGTGAAGGCGGGTACAGAATCAAGATGCCTGGCGCGCGGATTTATTCCCGGCCTCGCAGAACCATCCCAGCGCCATCCACGACGTGAACCAGTCCCGGACCTTGGCCGGCTTGACCGCGGGGCCCCCAGCCTCGATGGCTCGGGAGAGGACCACGCCGCTTGAGAGTGCCTCCAGGATCTTGAAGGCCGCCGGGTCGAGGCGCTTGTAGAAGAGGCGGTTGTTGAGCCTGTGCACCGCGACGAAGGTGGGCGCCGGCTTGGGCAGCGCGGGCCTGCGGGTCCGCTTCTTGGCCACGACCTTCGAGTCCGGGGTGTTGCTGGCCTCCGAGCGCATCACCTCGCGGCGCTTCACCGACATGACGTAGGTGTCGACCGGGTGCCGGAGCGAAAGGAGCGTGATGTAGGGCTGGAGCCCGAGCTTGAGCTTGTTGGGAGGCGTGCGGGCAAGGGATTCCCCGGTCACGACGGGGAGCGCCTCGCCGTCGAAGGCCACCGTCTGGGCCCACTCGAAGCGCGCGATCTCGATCGCGAGCTTGGTGCGGGGCGCCGTCAGCCGAGGGTTGTCCGCCAGGAACTTCACGAGCCTTGAGCAAAGGTCCCTCAGCGTAAAGGACCGCGATGGGCGCTGCGTCAGGTATGCCTTCGAGAGCTTCGAGAAGGCCTTCTCCCCCATCGCCGCCTGAAGTCCCGGGCAGTCGTCCCGCATGGCCTCGTAGATCCGGTACCAGTACATCTGGTTGTACAGCTCGAGCCGCTCGAACGAGCTCAGCCTGTCGTTCGGCTTTATGAACTCCGAGGCGACCTTCGCCATCGAGCGGCCGTCGACCCACTTCGAGTTGAGGTTGTCGCCGGCATCAAGGGGCCGGACGACCGCCGTCATCATCATCCGCTGGAAGGAGCGCAGCTGCTCCGTCGTGTCGATCCGGGCCGGCGCGTGCTTCGGCGGCTTCTTCACTTCTTGGCCTTCTTCGCCCCGTCGATGAACTCATTGGCCTTCAGGGCCTCGTTGTGGACCTCGTCGAACGACGGGATCTTGTCGTCCCACTCAAGGAGCGTCGCGGAGACCCCGCACTGGCGGGTCGCGTGCGCGTACATCTTCCAGACCGGGTCCAGGACGGGGTGGTCGTGGGTGTCCAGGATGTACTTCTCGAACCTCGTGTGCCCCGCGACATGCATCTGCCCCACCCTGTGGTGCGGGATGTTGTTGAGGTAGTCGTAGGGGTTGAAGGCGTGGTTCTTTGAGGAGACGTAGATATTATTGACGTCCAGGAGTATCCCGCAGTCGGCCAGCTCCACCACCTCGCTCAGGAACTCCCACTCGGTCATCTCCGACGCGTGGAACTCAGCGTAGCTGCTGACATTCTCGACGCAGATCGGGACCTCGAGGAAGTCGCGGACCTCCTTGATCTTCTGCGCGGTGCGCTTCGCGGCGCCAAAGGTGTAGGGCATCGGCAGCAGGTCGTGCGTGTAGGTGCCGTCCACGCTGCCCCAGCAGAGGTGGTCGGACAGCCAGGGCGTCTTCGTGCGCTTCACGAGCGCCTTCAGCCTCGTCAGGTGCGCGCGGTCCGGCTTGTCGGCCGAGCCGAAGTACATCGAGACGCCGTGCTGGACCACGCGGTACTGCTCGAGGATCTGGTCCAGGAGCTCAAGCGGGCGGCCGCCGTCCACCATGAAGTTCTCGGAGATGATCTCGAACCAGTCCACGACCGGCTTCTTCGAGAGGATGTGCGCGTAATGCGGCACCCTCAGGCCGATGCCTATGCCGTAGTCGCAGTTTCCGTTGAAGCGGTTGGCGGGCATATACAAAAAACGCGGCCGGCACTGGGCCGGCCGCGTTGCTCAAAATAATCCGATCAGGACTTGTTCGTGCTGCAGCCGCCCTTGCCCTTGCAGGAGTTCTGGCCCTTGCAGCCGTTGTCGCCGGCCTTGCAGCCGCCCTGGCCCTTGCACGAGTTCTGGCCCTTACAGTCGTGCTTGCCCGCGTCCTTCGAGGCGTCCTTGGACGCATCGCCGCTACCGGCTGTGTCATCGGCGTAGGCGCGCGTCGCAACTGAACCAGCATAAAGCCCGGCCATGGCCGCGGCGGTGACAATGAAACGTGTGGATTTGTTCATGACTGACTTCTGTTATTGTTTTTTCTGGGTAACCGTCGCGGACCAGCTTTGTGCCGAACCATCGCGGTTGGGGATTAGAGGCACTACGGACACGATTATTCCCCGGATGCGCCTAAAATACAACCGGGAACGATTCCTCGACCCGGCCGCCTCGGGAAAGTCACAGAATTCGGTCCGTCATCGCCGTCCCATTTTCGAAACACGCGAGGTTCGCGAGGAAGTGGCGGACAAGCGCGAGCTCGCCGCCGCTGCGCCCGCCGGCCGTGTGCGGCGTGATGTAGCAATTAGGTGCGGACCAAAGGGGATGCGAAGGCGGAAGGGGCTCGGGCACGGTGACATCCAGGTAGGCCGCGCCGATGCGGCCCGACTTCAGGGCCTCGATGAGCGCATCCTGGTCGACGGTCATCCCGCGGCCGACGTTGTAGAAGCGCGCGCCTTTCCTGAAGCAGGAAATTCTACGCGAATTGACGTAGTTCCTCGTCTCATCGTTTTCCGGAAGGACGTTCACGACGTGGTCGGCCTCCGCGAGGACCTTTGTCATGCTCTCCTCGGACACCACATGCACGCCCGGCTCGCTGCGCAGCTGACGGCGTATCGCGTAGATGCGCATGCCGAACGGTGCCAGGAGCTCGGCGAGCCTCTTGCCGATGGCGCCGAATCCCAGGAGGACGACCGTCTGTCCCTGGAGGAGGACGGACCTGCTTCGCCTCTGCGCATAATCCCAGCCGCGGTCGCCGTTCTGGGCTGCAAACGACGCTAGGAGTTCGCGGGAGAGGGTCAGCATCATCGCCAGGACATGCTCGGCGCACGGCTCGGCATAGACTTGGGACGCGTTCGTGAACACCGAGCCCCGCGAGCGGATCGCGTCCTTGAACGGGAGGTTGTCATAGCGCGTATAGCCGGCCGTCGAAACCTCGATCCAGCGAAGCGAGGAATTCGCGAGGCAGTCCTCCGGGTTGGGCTGCCCGAAGGCGATGTCGACGCCCGCGAAGGAGGGGTCGCGGCCGCCCACGGCAAGCACCGAGCTGTTCAGGTCGCCGGAGAGGACAAGGGTATGGGCGCGCGTTCCCTCCCTCAGGAGCGCCATGCCGTCCTCACCGAAGTCTCCGTTGCACCAGATCTTCAAGGTCAGGACCGGTCGACGCTGATCCTGTGCGTGTCGGACACGTTCCCCAGGGTCACGGCGTAATGGTTTCGGTTGAAATACTGCACCTTGCCGCCGTACGAGACGCGGACCTCGATGTTGAGCCCGAGGCGAAGCAGGTCGTCCTCGGCCTGGAACTCGACGTGGAAGGCAACGGGGGAGACGCCGGGGTTGGTGATGGTCTGGGCGCCAAGGACGCGCGGCGGCATGCCCTGCGTGTTGGTGTCGATCACCCGCACGGTCACCGTCGTGTCGGCGGGGAGCGAGGCCGCCTCCCCGATCGAGACCTCCCCGCCAAGGACACGGGACGGGTTGCCCTCGGGCGTGAAGTCCATCTGTCCGCACCCGGCGAGTCCGCCGAGCGCCGCCAGGGCTATGAGGAGTCGCGCGATCTTCAAGGGAGGTAAGTGGTGGTCATCACCTGGTCGGCCGTCAACTTCCCCTTGGGAAGGATGCCGAGCTCCTCGAGCTGCTGGATCTCTAGAGCGAACCTGTCCCGCGAGATCCGTCCGACCTCGGAGTCATCCTTCGACGCGTGTCCCGTCATCAGCTTTCCGTCGACGATCATCTTCCGGGAGAAGGCGAGGAAGTCGTCGGTGTCGTTGGCGTTGAGCTTCTTCATCACGTCGTGCGCCGGCGCCGGGTCGGCCTCGACGTACTCCTTGCATCCCCTGATGTAGGCGGCGAGGAAGAGCCTGAGCTTGTCCGCGTTCTTCTCCGCCCAGGTCTTGTTCGCGAAGAGGACGGTGTAGGCGTCGAACCCCGCGTCCCAGGCATAGAGGAACTTCGGGTACTTCGCGCCGCCCTTCACGATGAAGTACGGCTCGGCCGTGAAGAAGCCCTGCTGGATGAAGTTTCGGTCCGCGATGAAGTTGCCGACCTCGAAGTTCTGCGGGATCAGGTTGAACGTGATGTGGTACTTGTTCTTGAGGTACGGCAGGAACGCCCACTCGGGCCGCGCCATGATGGTCTTGCCGTTGAGCTCCTCGAAGCTCGTCACGGGATTGTCCGCGTGGAGCATGAGGACCGACGGGTCGTTCTGGAAGATGGCCGCGATGTTGATGAGCGGCAGTCCCTGGCTGATCGCGATCAGCGTGTTCGTGCTGTCGGCCTGCCCGATGTCCGCCTGTCCGGTCGCGACCTTCTGCATCACGAACGCGTTCGGCCCTCCCTGGTTCAGGACCACGTTGAGTCCCGCGTCCTTGAAGTAGCCCTTGGCCTCGGCCTGGTAGAGGCCGCCGTGCTCGGGCTCCGCCACCCAGTCGAGCTGCACCGTGATCTTGAAAGGCTGCTCGGGCGCGGCACTCGGCGCCGCCTGCCGGGAGCAGCCGGCCAGCACGAGCGCAACCGTGGCGAGGGCCGTTAGGCCCGGGAGTCTGGATCTCATCGCGACACTCAGAATGGCGGGGGCAGGGACATGTCGCAACAGCACAGTGCTCGCCCAACGCCCAAACTTTGTTCTTAGTCTGCGGCGATGAAATTCCTCCACGCCGCAGCGGCGTCATTGTGCATGATCGCCCTCGCGGGAACCGCGCGCGCGTTCGAGCTCCACGGCGACAGGAGTTCGCCCTTCGACCTTGAGGTCAAGGGGACACTCCCGGGTGTGCCGCCAGGCACGAGCCGTTATGTCAGGTGGGGCGACCTGCGCGCCCTCCCGGTGACGAAGCTCACGCTCGCGGGGGAATTCCTGAAGGGTCCCGAGGTGCTGACGGTGGTCTTCCTGTCGGACCTCATGAAGGAGCTCGCGGTGACTCCGGATACGGACCTCCTCCTGGCCACCTGCGATGACGGCTACGTTGGCATCTACCTGGGCGACTTCATCGCCAAGTACAGGCCTTTCCTTGTGCTTGAGATCGACGGCAAGGGGCCCAAGGACTGGCCGCCCAAGGGCCTGGACTTCAATCCCGCCCCGTATGTCATCACGGTCTCGGCCGAGCTCGTGCCGGCGTCCGCCCAGTTCATGGACATCGAGCACAAGAAGCCGTGGGCCGTGACGACGATCGAGGTCGCGAGCCACTCCGACAAGTTCAAGGGCTTTTACAGCGGCAAGTGGGCATCGCTCTCCCCCTCGGCGCAGGCCGGCCGCCAGATATGGGTCAACTCGTGCGCGAGCTGCCATAGCGGCCCAGAGGGCACGTTCGGCGGCACGAAGGCCCAGCGGCCCTTCCAGGTGCTGGCCGCCTATGCCGCCTACGACCGGGACTTTTTTGAGAAGTACGTGCGGGACCCAAAGTCATTGGTCGCCAGCGCAAAGATGGAGGCCCATCCCCACTACACCGACGCCAACTTCGCCGACCTCATAGCGTTCATCACCGCGGACGGCAAATAACGAGCCCCGGGAAACGGGGGCAAAAAAAAGGGACCCTTTCGGGCCCCTTTCGCTTTAAGGACTGTGACCGTTCTCAGTAGTGGACGCGGATCGTCAGCGAGGCGGAGATCGGGGCGCGGACGTAGATCACGTCGTTGCCGGCGAAGCTCGTGTCGATCGGGTCGAGGATGCGGTTGTTGGTCAAGTTCGTGATGTTCAGGCGCGCGTCCCACTTCCTGGTGGGGGCGTAGGCGATGTAGCCGTCGAACTCGTACTCGCTCGGGATGTGCAGGAGACCCTCGTCATCCTGGTTCTGGCGGCCGATGTAGTTCGGGCCGCCGCCGATATCGAGGCCGTAGCCGAGCTTGTAGTCGACGAACAGGTTGCCGAGGAGGGCGGGAACGCCCGGGGCGCGCTCGCGGCCGCCCGGGGGCGAGTACGAGTAGCCCTGGTAGGCGCCGTAGTTGACCGCGCCGACACCGGTGCCGTAGACGCCGTCAACACGGGTCGTCGTGTCATAGGCGTCGAGGTAGTTTCCGGTCTCCTCAAAGAAGGAGCCGAACAGGGTCACCGTCTGGTACGTCGCGTTGGCGTTGATCGAGAGCTTCTTGGTCGGCTGGTAGACCATGTCGAACTCGATGCCCTGGCTCTTCACGATGGTGTTGGGGGTCTGGGTCGCACCGTGCGGCGCGGGGGGCTGCGGCTCGTTCTTGATCTGCTGGTAGAGCGCAAGTCCCGTGAACAGCGTGTTGTTCAGGAAGCTGCCCTTGTAGCCGGCCTCGTAGAGCGTCGAGCGGTTGTTGATGTCCGAATCCACCGTGGACGCGCCGTGGTTGCCGTTGTAGATGCCGCCGAAGTTCGTCTGGCCGTGGATGGCGTCCACCTCGTCGTACGTGATGTAGAGCGACTGGGTGTCCGTCAGCTTGTACACGAAGCTCAGGAAGTACGAGGGATCGTTCTTCGAGGCCGAGTACTGGTAGAGTCCACCGCGGTTGTAATAGATCGGAGCGGGCAGCTGGTAGTAGCCGTAGTAGTTATAGTACGGGATCGAGCCGTAGATCGTGGAGGAGTCGTCGTCGATGTTGACGCCCTGCTGCACCAGCGGCGGGTTGCCCGTGTTCGCATTGATCGCGTCCTCGCGGAAGCCGAGGATCGCGGACAGCGACTTCGTGAACTTCACGTCGTCCTGGAAGAACACCGCGTAGTCCTGGATCGTCGAATCCTGCATCTCCTGGTAGCTGTATCCCGGGTGGCCGGCAACCTGGAGGCCGGAGCCCCATGTATTGTTCTCCTGCGAGAAGCCGGGATAGAAGATGCCCGCGAGCGACTCGCTCAGGTCGTAGTAGGAGAAGGGCTCCGAGGAGTAGTCGTCGCCGGAGCGGACGTACTGGTAGCGAAGGTCGAGGCCCGTGATGATGTTGTTCTCCATCGAGGCGAGGGTGAACTTGTCGTGGAACTCGATCCTGTCCTGGAGGTTCAGGTTCCTCGGCACCCACTCGTCGTAGCCGTAGGTCTCGAACTTGTTGGAGTGCTCGAGGCCGTAGTAGGCCAGGTTGACGATGCTCGCGTCTGTGGAGATCGTGTAGGTGCCCTTCAGCTGGGCCTGGAAGAACTTCGAGCGGGCCGTGTCATTCGGTCCGACAAGGGAGTCGTAGGCCGGGAGCTTCACGTCGTGGGCCTTGGCCGGATCGACGATAACGAAAGCACCGTCCGCGCCGGACGGGAAGTTGTTCGGGTTGCCGGGGCTGCCGTCACCGGGAAGGTAGATGTCGTAGCCGTAGTAGGCCAGCGGGCCCGACGTCGCCGGGGTCGTGGATCCGGCGACGTAGGTGCCGTTCCAGATGAAGTCCTGGGTGACGCGGTTAGCGCCCGTGTCCTCGTTCGTCCTGGTGGCGAAGCCCTGGGTCCAGAACTCGAACTTCAGGTCCTTCGTCATCATGTAGGTCAACGCCACATAGACGTCCTGCGTCTGATCCTTGGCGTTCACATAGTACTCGTCGCCGTAGCGGGCGAGGTAGCTGACGCGGTAGGCGAGCTTGTCGCTCAAGGGACCGCCGAAATCCAGGGTGTACTGGGGATTGCCGTAGGAGTGGCCGCTCGTCCATGTGCCGAGCGTGGCCGAGAAGTCGTAGTGGTCGTGGTCGAAGTACGGCTGCTTGGAGACGAAGTTGACGTAACCGCCCGGGCCGTTGCCCTGGGGACCAAAGACCGCCGTGCCGGGACCCTTGACGATGTCCATGGCCTCGACGCCGTTGAAGGAGAGGGGCACCGAGTTGCGCGAGTAGGCGATCTGCTGGCCGTTCACGTAGACCTGCGCCTCGTCACCGCGGATCTGCGGGACGCCGGGGATGCCGTAGTCGGCCGCGGCGTAGACGCCGGGCGAGAACTGGCCGAAATCCATGGCGTTCTTGACCTGGCGGTCATCCATCCAGGCCTTGTTGACGCTCGAAACCGACCTCGGGATATCGACGATGTCGCGGTCGTCACCGTAGACGCTGCTGATCGGGCGGACCGTCGGGAGGATCTGCTCGTCGATCGGAACGTCGGAAACCGTGAATTTCTCAAGCGTCGTGACGTTCTGGTCCTCGGCACCGGCCGCGGTGTTGGAGGTCGTCGTCGTGGTCGTTGTGGTCGTCGTCGCCGGGGGCGGCGTCGAGGACTGAGCGCGCATCTGGACGCCCAGGGCGCCCAAAATGCAGAGTAACGCTTGGCCCTTGAGGACAAGTTTCTTGGTCTTTAGGTACATGTAGTTTTCTTGGTTTTTGAGGGTATAGGTTGGGCTATTTCAGCACTCCCTATGCCATGAGTCTCTATCTGGTCAAAAAATAGCTAAAACCATGTCCTTAAAGGACATGGGCTCCGCTATTTCGCTGCCGGTTGTAGTTCGGCCGGCAGCAAATCGAACCTGACAAAATTCTCCAGCGGGATCAATTCCGGAATCAGCTTCAGGTCGGCCAAAACCTGGTCCTGCTCGAGCATCCGCTGCTTCGTCATGAGCCCCAGGCGCTCCCCGGCCTCCGGCTTGCCGTAGATAATGTGCTGATCCTTCATGGCCTGAATCGAATATTCGATCAGGGCTGATGGCATATTGTCGTTACGTTTTGCTATGGAAGCTTTTGCAGCTTCCGAGTCGCCTGTCATGAACTCATCCCAGCCCCGAAGGGAGGCGGCTATGAACCGTCGGACCGCCTCGGGGTGGGCATCCACGAAGGCCTTGGTTCCGAAGATGATGCGGTACGGGTTGTACCCGGAATCCGCCAGCATGAGCGTCCGGGGGACGCCGCCGTTCTTCCGGACGTAAAAGGGCTCGTCGGTCACGAAGCACTGCTGGATGAACCTATTGTCCGCCATGAACGACCCGATGCCGAAGTTTAACGGTATCTGGTTGATGGAGATATGATACTTCTTCCTCACGTAATCGAGCCAGTGGACGCTGGACTCGACCATGATCGTGCGGTTGTTGAGGTCCGCGAAGGTCTTAACCGGGTCCTCGTCGTGAAGGAGGAGGGCCTGGGGGTCCCTCTCCATGTAGACGCCGACAATGATGAAGGGCAGTCCCTGCTGGGACCAGACGATGACGTCGTCGCTGCGGCCCATCGCCAAGTCGGTCTGCCCCGAGAGGAGGAGCTGGGGCATGGTAGGACCAGGTCCGCCCGGGATGATCTCAACGTCCAGGTTGGCCGCCTTGTAGTAGCCCTTGGCCATGGCCTGGTAGAAGCCCCCGTGCTCGGCCTGTGGAAACCAGTCGGTCTTGAAACGGATCTTGATCGGCTGGGGGGGAGAGTCGGCGTCCGGCACGCTGGGCGGCGCCGTCTTTGAGCAGGCCGCGAGGACCGCGGCGAGTCCCAGGGTGGCTGCGAGGCGCGGGAGGCGGGTGAAGGTCATCAGGCGTCCGTGCGACTGAAGGATTCGTGCCACTTGTGCAGCGAAAGCCAGCTGAGCGCCACGACCGCCGCGACGAACACGAACCCGAGGGCGCAGCCGACGATCGCGGTCGCGAAGAGGGCTCCCATCTGGAACTGCGAGCTGTAGATGATGGTGAGGAAGCCCAAGCCCCCCTGCCCTCCCGCGGAGTTGCCGGCTATGTAGTCGCCGACGATGGCGCCGATCGGGGCCAGCGTGGCGCCGATCCTAAGCCCGGTGAAGAAATACGGAAGCGCCGACGGCACCCGCAGGAGCCAGATCTCCTGCCACTTGCTCGCCTTGCACATGCGGAAGTAGTCCACGAGGTTGCGGTCGGTGGAGATGAGCCCCTGGGTCGTGTTGACCACCATGGGGAAGAAGCAGATGAGGAACGTGATCGTGGTCACGCTCCTGAACCCGGGCCCGACCCAGAGGATCAGGATCGGCGCGATCACGATGACCGGGGTCATCTGCAGGATCATGAGGTAGGGATACAGGCTCGCGCGCACGAGCGGGGACAGGGAGAGGATGAGGGCGATGACAAAGCTAAGCGCGACGGAGACGCCGAATCCGGCGAGCGCCCCGCCGCCGGTCGTGACCGCGCCGCCCCAGAGAGCGCCGCCCTTCTCGAGGAACGCATGGCCCACCTCGCTCGGCGAGGGCAGGAGGAACCTGTGGTCGGCGCTGAGGCTGATGCAGATGAAGTACCAGACGAAGATCATGCCGACGCCGGTCAGGGCGGGCAGGAGCTTCTTCAGGAAGCCGGGGATGCGCCTCATGCCTTGAGGCGCTCGACGGAGCGCAGGATCTTGGAGACCTCGGCCACGAGCTTCTGGTACTCGGCGGACTGGCGCGTTTCCTCGGTCCTCGGGTACGGGAGGTCCACGCGGACCTCGCTGTGGATGCGTCCCGGGTTGGCTGACATGACGATGATCCGGTTGGAGAGGAAGACGGCCTCGGCCACCGAGTGCGTGACGAAGAACGCGGTCCAGGCCAGCTGCTGGCGGATCGCGAGGAGCTCCTCGTTGAGGTGGTCGCGCGTCATCTCGTCCAGGGCACCGAAGGGCTCGTCCAGCAGCAGGATCTTTGGCGAGACGCTGAGGGCGCGGGCGATGGAGACGCGCATCTTCTGGCCGCCCGAGAGCTGGCGCGGGTAGTATTCCTTGCGGTCGGAGAGCCCGACGAGGGACAGACATCGCTCCGCCACCTCCGCGCGGCTTGCGGCGGCGACCCCGTGAAGGCGCATCGGCAGCTCGACGTTCTTCTCGACCGTGTGCCACGGAAGCAGCGTCGGCTCCTGGAAGACGAAGGACAGCTTCTCGACCGCGCCCTTGGGCGACATGCCATCGACGACGATCTTTCCGCCCGAGATGGGATTGAGCCCGGAGATCAGCTTCAGCACCGTCGACTTGCCGCAGCCGCTCGGGCCGATCAGCGAGATGAAGTCGCCCCGCTCCGCCTTGAAGCTCACGTTGTCAAGGATCGTCGGCCCGTCGCCGTAGCGCTTCATGACGCCGGCAAATTCCACGATGGGGAGGGATTCCGTCGGCATCAGGCGAAGGGGTTCACGGGATAGCTCTTCATCTTGCCCGGGTTGAGCAGCGAGGCGGGATCCATCTCGGCCTTGAAGGCGCGCTTGTCGGCGATGTTCGGGTGCCTGCCGCCCTCCTCGAGGTAGTACGTGTGCGGGTTCGCGATGAAGACGCCGATCTCCTCGCAGCACCTGAGGATCTCGTTCAGGCGCTCCTCGGACTTGAAGAACACGATCGGGATCCCGCCGGTCACGACCGCGGCGGGGTTCATGAAGACCGCGTTGCCGCGCATCATCTTCGCGTTGCCCGCGGTCCACTCCAGGTGGAACAGGATCTCGCCCGGGAAGCGGCGCCTGAGCTCGGCGAACTGCTCCCTGAAGTTGGTGCCAAAGCCCGACTGCAGGTAGGTGATCGTCGGGTCCGACTTGATGGCCCAGAGAGTCGTGTGGTTCCAGGTGTAGTCGGTCAGGAGCGGCGGCTTCGGCGGGTCGCCGAGCGGCCTGCGGAACACGCAGTCGATGCCGGCCGCCGCGGCATTCGCCACCACAAGGTCGGCCTGCGCGCGGTCGACGAGAAGGAAGGTTATCGCGTCGCCGGTCTTCAGGAACTTGGCGAGTGGCTTGAAGTACGAGGGGATCGGCCACTCGAACTGGGTCACGAGCCGCTTGCGCCACTCGCCCCTGCGGGCGGCGGCGTCCGTCCAGTCCAGGAGCTTGTCCCAGCTTGGGGAGCTCAGGATCAGCTGGTCGTAGTCGACCTTCTCGCCGAGGCGCATCTCGACCTCGACCAGGAGGCCGGTCGTCCCATAGGTGTGCAGCGCCTTCAGGTTGTCGGCCTCCTCGAGGCGCACGAGGCGGGGCGTCTCCTCGCAGGTCATGATGGTGAGCGACTTCACGTTGCCCGGGGCGTTGATGCCGCCCCAGGTGATGGAGCCGATCCCGCCTGAGCCGCCGCAGAAGAATCCCCCGATCGTGGATTTGACCCAGGTGGAGGGCATGCAGCGAAGCTCCCAGCCGACCTTGCGCGCCTCGCCCTCGATGACGCCGAGCCGGGCGCCGGCCTCAGCCCGCAGGACGCCGTCCTCTATCGAGATGATCCTGTCCAGCCTCGAGAAATCGACCACGATGCCCTTGTAGAGGGGGACGGACTGGCCGTAGTTGCCGGTGCCGGCGCCCCTCGGGGTGACCGGGACCCTCGCGCGGTAACAGGCGGCAACGACCAGGGCCAGCTCCTCGCGGTTCGCGGGGCGGACCGCGGCGTCCGCAACCTTGTCCTCCAGCTGGCGCTTAAGGACCGGCGAGTACCAGTAATAGTCCTTGGAAAGGGTCTCCAGGGTCTCGCCGGAGTCGATCACGTTGGCCTCGCCAACGAGCGCCTTCAGCTCGGCCTTGAGTTCGTCGATTCGTGAAATCATGGGCACAAGGAGCAGGAAGGTTGCCATCGCCCCGACAGGCAAGCCGGGTTTTCTTTTACGCAACTCGCCTTGCCCGGCGGAGCCCGTGGCACATGCTATGCTGAAATCGGTTACCACAACAACGGATGCTCCTATTAAAGAGGGCTCGAGTGCCCGCCGCCGTTCTTGCGCCCCTGGTGGCCGCCCCGTCACCTGACTCCCTTGAGCCGTCGGTGCTCTGCGACATCAGGATTGAGGGCACGTCGATAGCGTCGGTCGAGCGTTCCCAGGCGCAGGCCTCCTCCGCTGCCCCGGTGGGATCGGTCGACCTGGACGGCGCCCTGGTTTTCCCCGGTTTCATCGACTCGCACGTGCATCTGGACAAGACGCACACCTGGGAGCGCGCCCCGAATCGGACCGGCACCTTTGCGAACGCGCTGGAGGCCCTTGGCGCCGACCATCTGAACTGGTCGAGGGCGGACATCATGCGCCGGGCGGGCTTCGCGCTGCACTGCGCGTGGGAGCACGGGACGCGCCTCATCCGCACGCATGTGGACACCTGGCTTCCCGGTGGAGAGGTGAACCACGCGGCGATGCAGGAGCTGCGCGAGACCTGGCGCGGGAGGATCGCGCTGCAGACCGTTCCCCTGACCGGCGTCTCGAACTACGCCGGGAGCGAGGGCGACGCCATTGCGGACATGGCGCTCAAGTACGGAGCCGTCGCCCTGGGGGGCTGGTCGCCAATGTCCCGGGAGCTGCCGGCGCAGGTTGACCGGCTCCTTGCCATCGCGAGGGACAGGAATGTCGGGGTCGACCTCCACGTGGACGAGAACGGCAACCCGGCCGAGGAGGTGCTGCGCACGGTGGCCGAGGCCGTGATCCGCAATGACTTCAGGCTGCCGGTCGTCTGCGGCCACTGCTGCAGCCTCACGGTCCAGGAGCCCGGGCGCCAGCGCTCGACCCTGGCCCTCGTCAAGGAGGCCGGGATCCGCGTCATCTCGCTTCCCCTCTGCAACCTCTACCTGCAGGACCGCCCGAGGGAAGGGACCTCGCGCACACCGCGCTGGCGGGGCCTGACCCTCATCCATGAGCTCATGGATCTCGGCGTGCCGGTCGCCTGCGCGAGCGACAATGTGCGCGACGCGTTCTTTGCGTACGGCGACTACGACATGGCGGAAGTGTATATAGAGAGTGTCCGCCTGGCCCACCTCGATAACCGCCTGGCCGAGTCGGTCGGAGTCGTGGGCAGGACGGCGGCCGAGATAATCGGGCGCAGCGACATGGGCCGCGTCGACGTGGGCGTGCCCGCGCACCTGGTCGTGTTCGCGGCCAGGTCCTTCAGCGAGTTCCTGAGCCGTCCCGGGGGGGCCCGACGCCTGGTCGACGGCGAGAACATCCGCGTCTCGCGGCCTCCCGGCTACGAGGAGCTCGACTAGGGGCAACAGCCGCCAGACATTTTCCGCCGATGCAACTCCGCCTCTCCAAGGTCGCCGTCACGTCGCTCTCGTTCTTCTACCTGCTGGTCGTCGTCTTCAACAACCTGACGGATCCGAACTCGAACTACCAGTTCGTGCGCCACGTGCTGGGCATGGACACGACGTTCCCGGGCAACGCGCTCATGTACCGCTCGATCACGACGCCCATCGCGCACAAGGTCTTCTATGCGATGATCATCGCCTGGGAGGGCATGAGCTGCGCCCTGATCGGCCTCGGCGCCCTGAAGCTCTGGAAGGCGCGGAAGGCCTCATCCGAGGACTGGAGGAAGGCGAAGGGCGTCGCGTCCCTTGGGCTCACCTGCGGGCTGGTCCTGTGGTTCTTCGGGTTCGCGACCGTGGGCGGCGAGTGGTTCCTCATGTGGCAGTCGAGGATCTGGAACGGCAAGGAGACGGCGTTCTTCAACTTCACCTACATGTGCCTCTCCCTCATCTTCCTGAACCAGGCCGACGACTAGTCGTCCTGCAGGCCGAGGGCCCAGTCGATCACCGGGCTCTTCGGGTTGTTCACGATCACCTGCAGCCCGCATGAGAGCCCCGAGGGGAGCTCGACGGGAATCGAGAGGACGGGAAGGGCCCCGAGGCTCGCCGGGGCCGTGAGTCCGAGGAGCCGGAGGCGGCTCGCGTGCGTGCAGTCCGCCTTCATGAGGGCCGGGAACGGCACCGCGGGCATGACGAGGAAGTCGTAGGTCAGGAAAAACGTCGTCCAGGCGCGGCGCAGGGAGTCGTAGCTGGGCTCGACGGCGGCAACCTGCGCCCGGGAAACCCCGCGCGCCCGGTCCAGGCGGTCCTGCAGGAGGGGGCCGTACTTCGGGCGGTACTTCTCGGCCCACTTGCGGTGCAGCTTCCACGACTCGACTCCCGCTATGACGCCGTAGATCTCGGCCGCCGAGGCAAACTTGTCGCGGAGCTCGTCCCCGGTGGAGCTGTCGGCGATGCCCGCCAGCCGGGACGCGGCCTCGCGGCAGGCTGACGCGACCTCAGGGTCGACGCCGGGCATCTCCACATAGCAGCCCTTGGGGCTCTCGGCCTTGCGCGGGGGACCAAGGAGCGTCGAAACGGCCGTCTGCATGTCGGCGGCCGTCCTCGTGAACCAGCCCGCGGTGTCGAAGCTCGGGGCCAGAGGGACCGCGTCGCTGATCCAGGCGTCACCGGGCGCTCCCCGGTAACCGTACACGCCGCAGAAGGCGGCCGGCACGCGGACGGATCCGCCGGTGTCGGTGCCGATCGCAAAGGGGACGATGTCGGCCGCCACCGCTGCGGCAGAGCCGCTGCTGGAGCCTCCCGAGGTGCGGCCCGGGAAGCGCGGGCGCTCGCAGTCGCCGTAATGGGCGTTTTCGCCGGTCAGTCCCCAGGCGAACTCGAAGGTCTGGGTCTTGCCCGAGAACACGGCTCCGGCCACGGCGAGATCGCGCACGATCCTTGAGTCCACGGTGGGCGCTGTACGGACCTCGGGAAGGAACGAGGAACCCGCAAAGGTGGGCGTCCCGGCGACATCGAACATGTCCTTCAGGAAATAGGGCACACCCCGCATCGGGCTTCCCGGCGGAGCCGCCGCAAAGGCCGCCGCCAGGTCGACCTCAGACGGGAGAAAGGCTATCATCGCCCGCCTCTGCTCAGGGGACACAAAGACGTCCGCCCGCCGGCGGATTTCGCGGGCGGCGGCATCGGGAGCGAGCTGCTGCCATTCGCCGAAGGTCACAAGGCGCAGATCATCCATTTTGTCGCAAATCGCAACCCGGGCGTGGATTAGGGGCATGAGGGCCCGGAAATTGTATTTCGCATTCCTTTAATGTGCCTCTACTTCTGTCTTTAGCGTATTTTGGACGTGCACCGTTCAAGTGAATACCGTTCATTTGAACGGTATCGCTGGTAAGGCCATCCCAACCCGGGACGCAGCCAGCCCAAACCGAATCGAAAAATGCACACCATCGCGTACCAGGGAGCCCGCAATAGCTCATCCTTTTTAGACTTGTCTGATTACCGTCTTGACGGACGCCACCGCCGCGTGGTGTCGTCCCGTCCCGCCCGCGCCCATGCGTCCAGCCCCACCGCCAAGCCCGAAGATAGCCGTGATCCGGTTCACGCCGGAGATGGCGCGGCAGTGCGGCTCCCCGGGGTCCTCCTTTCCGGACTGGGTGGTCTGCGACACTATTTCCAACGGTTCACGCAGGCCTCTGCTCCGGCCGGGCCCGCGCGGCGGTACGGTGGTTCGGTTCACGAAGACCTTTGCCCGCGCCTCGACAACTGGCGCGACCAGCCGGCGCAGGATCACGGTGCGCGTGCTGGGCGAGATGACGCCGCAAGGATGCTTCGCCCTGCGAATTCTGGCCTCCGCCAAGACCTGCGCGGAATTGTGGTCCCCTCCCGGATTTTTTAATCGCCCCTACCCCAAATGAGTGCGTCAACAAGTCCCCTTCCTAAAGCCATGTCCAAATCAGCCCCCACCAAAACGGCCTCGGTAGCAGCCCCAGCCGCCCACGTTCGCGAGAAGAACATCGAGCTCGCCCTCTCCTCCATCACGAAGGAGTTCGGCGAGGGCTCGATCATGCGCCTGGGCTCGAATGCGAAGATGAAGGTGGAGACCCTCTCGACGGGCTCTCTGGCCATCGACCTCGCCCTTGGCGTCGGCGGCCTGCCGCTCGGCCGAATCCTCGAGATCTACGGCCCGGAGTCGTCCGGCAAGACCACCTTCTGCCTCAGCGTGATCGCCGAGGCCCAGCGCAATGGCGGCCTGGCGGCCTTCATCGACGTCGAGCACGCGCTCGACCCGAAGTACGCCCGCGTCGTCGGCGTCAACCTGGACGACCTCCTGGTCTCCCAGCCCGACAGCGGCGAGGACGCGCTCAACATCATGGAGACGCTCATCCGCTCCAATTCCATCGACGTGATCGTCCTGGATTCCGTGGCCGCCCTGATCACCAAGGCCGAGCTCGACGGCCAGATGGGCGACATGACGATGGGCAGCCAGGCCCGCCTGATGTCCCAGGCGATGCGCCGCCTGACGAGCGTCGTCAGCAAGACCAAGTGCGTCTGCATCTTCACGAACCAGATCCGCGAGAAGATCGGCGTCATGTTCGGCAATCCCGAGACGACGTCGGGCGGACGCGCGCTCAAGTTCTTCTCCTCGGTCCGCATCGACATCCGCCGCAAGGACCAGATCAAGACGCCCGAGGGCAAGGTCATCGGCAACAGGACCAAGATCAAGATCGTGAAGAACAAGGTCGCGCCCCCGTTCACCGAGGTTGAGTTCGACATCATGTACAACGAGGGCATCTCGGCGTCCGGCTCGCTGCTGGATCTGGGCCTCGAGCACAAGGTCCTCGAGAAGAAGGGCGCCTGGATCACCTACCAGGGCGAGCTGATAGGCCAGGGCCGCGACGCCGCGAAGCAGACGATCCGGGAGAAGCCGGAGCTCGCGGAGAAAATCACCAAGGCCGTCCTCGAGAAAGCCACCGTCACTGGTGGCACGGTCGTCACGGGCGAGGTCGCGGAGTAATCCCGACCGCCTTCAGGAAGGCTTCGGCAATCACCCAGTGCCCCAGGGGCGTTGGGTGGATGCGGTCTGCGGCCAAGTTGAGATAGGGCTGGGTCTCCAATTCCTTGTCCAGGACAGCCTGCAGGTCCACGAATGTGGCCCCCCGGTGTGCTGCCATGGACTTAACCATCGCGCCGTACTCGTCCATTCGCACGCGCATCGGGTCCGTCCTCTTTGGCTGCACAAAGAATGGGCTCATGAGGACAACCCCCTTCACACTGTTGGGCATGCGGTTCAGCAGGTTGTCGTAGGTGCGCACGAACTCTTGCGGCATGACCGCGCCAAATCCCCTTGAGTCGAAGAAGCGCCAGACGTCATTGATCCCTATGAGGATCGAAACCCACTCGGGCCGGCGCGCAACGACGTCGGCGTCCCAGCGGTTCGCCAGGTCCCTCACGGTGTTTCCGCCGATCCCCATGTTGTACACCTCGACGGTCGGATTGTAACCCGTCCGGGTGATTGCCGCGTCGACCTCGGCCACGTAGCCGTTTCCAAGCGTCCCGCTCGTGCCCTTCCCGACCGGGCGGGCGCGGCCGCAGTCGGTCACCGAGTCGCCGATGAAAAGTATCCCGTCCCCGGGCAAGATCCCCATGGCGGGATCGTGGATCGGGCGTTTACCGCGTCAACCTCTCGGGTATTCCTTGCCAACGAATCCCGCCGGGGGAAACCTCGCCGGACCGCGTGCGGGTGTTCCGCACCGGCGCCAGGAGTCCAACCCCCCTATGAAACTCACGAGCGTCCTGATTCTCTGCGCCGCGGCCCTGCTGTCGCCAGCGGCCCGCGCCGATGCGCCCACGACCGTCACCCCGATCTCCCCGCTCCCCCCTGGAGCGACCCTCAGGGCCGCCACCGTCCGCGTGATCGTGGTCCCCGACCACCGCGACTGGACCTACAAGATCGGCGAGCCGGCGCACTTCGCGGTGACCGTGACGGCCGACAACGAGCCGATCGACAACATCACGGTGACCTACACGACGGGCCCGGACATGTTCCCGGGCGCCAAGAAGACGGTCCCGATGCCGATCACGGGCCTCACGGTTGACGCCGGCACGATGACGGAGCCCGGCTTCCTGCGCTGCATCGTGACGGCCGAGGTGGCGGGCGTGAACTACCGGGGACTCGGCACCGCGGCCTACGCTCCCGCCGACATAAGGCCGACGCAGACCGAGCCCGCGGACTTCGACGCCTTCTGGACGGCGGCCAAGATCGAGCTCGAGAAGGTCCCGATAGACGCGCGCATGACCCTCTTGCCCGATTCGTGCACGTCGTCGGTGGACGTCTACCACGTGAGCTTCCGCACCCTTGGTCCAAAGGGGCCGATCTCCGCCAGGATCTACGGCATTCTCTGCCAGCCGAGGGCGCCGGGCCACTACCCCGCCGTCCTTCAGGTCCCGGGCGCCGGCGTGCGACCGTACACGGGCGACCCCGACCTCGCGGCCAAGGGAGTCATCGTGCTCACGATTGGTGTCCACGGCATCCCGGTCAACATGGCCAAGGAGGTCTATGACGAGCTGGGGGTCGGGGCGCTGAACGGATACCCGTTCTTCAATTTCGACGACAAGGAGAAGTACTATTACCACCGCATCTATCTGGGATGCGTGCGCGCGAACGACTTCCTGACGTCGCTTCCCGGCTGGGACGGCAAGAACCTCTTGGTCATGGGCGCAAGCCAGGGCGGCCAGCTCTCGATCGCGACAGCCGGCCTGGATTCGCGCGTCACCGGGCTTGCCGCGACGCACCCGGCATTCTGCGACGTGACGGCTGAGCTCCACGGGCGCGCGGGCGGCTGGCCCCATCCGTTCATGCCGTCTGCCGACGGCAAGGCCCACCCCAACGCGACGCCAGCGAAGATCGAGACCTCGACTTACTACGACAGCGTGAACTTCGCGAAGCGGATCAAGGTACCCGGCTACTACAACTGGGGCTACAACGACGAGACCTGTCCGCCGACCTCGACGTACGCGGCGTACAACGTGATCACGGCCCCGAAGACGCTCGGGCTGACGCTCGAGCTCGGCCACAGCTACACGGCGGAGCAGTCCGCCGCCATCTACGGCTGGGTCACGAATTTCCTCGGGGTCAAGTAGGCCGATCAAGGGATGAAGGTCCAGAAACTCGCCTCCTCGTCGTGGAAATTCCGCGACTGCTCCGGGACGGCGTGGCTTCCCGCGATGGTCCCCGGCTGCGTCCACACGGACCTCCTCGCGGCGAAGGCCATACCCGACCCCTTCTGGGGAACAAACGAGCTCCGCCTTCAGTGGATCGAGGAGCGCGACTGGGAATACCGCGCCGAGTTCGTCGTGAGGCCCGGGATGCTGGCCGAGCGGTTCGTGGAGCTCGTGGCCGACGGCCTCGATACAGTGGCCACTGTCGTCCTGAACGGCCGCGAGGTCGCGAGGACCGAGAACATGTTCATCGGCCACCGCTGGCAGGTGAAGCCGCTCCTCGTCCTAGGGAGGAACACGATCAGCGTGCGCTTTGGAAGCGCCATGAAGTACATCCGCACGCACAGGACGAGCCACCTGCCCCGCGAGATCAACGACCCGGTCGGCGGCTGCACGCGCATCCGCAAGGAACAGTGCCAGTTCGGCTGGGACTGGGGACCGCGCTTTGTGACCGCCGGCATATGGCGCGACATCCGGCTTGAGGCCTGGAGCGGAAACCGCCTCGAGGGGATCGAGGTCACGCAGGTCCACGGCCGCAGCGGAAGCGTCACGCTCCTCCTTGCCCCGGAGCTCGCCCGCGGGGACAAGGGCTCCACGTGCCGCTGGAAGCTGTCGCTCGGGAAGAGGACGGTTTCAAAGGGAGAGGGAAAAAGGATCAAGGTGAGGAGCCCGAGGCTCTGGTGGCCGAGCGGCCAGGGTGAACAACCGCTCTACACGCTCTCTGTCGAGGTCGTGGCCTCGAACGGCAGCGTCGTGGGCCAATGGGAGAAGAAGATCGGGCTTCGTACGATCGAGCTCGACCGCCACAAGGACAAGTGGGGCGAGTCATTCCAGTTTGTCGTGAACGGCCGCGCTGTTTTCGCCAAGGGCGCAAACTGGATCCCCGCACACAGCTTCGTGACGACGCTCGACCGAGCGCGCACCGAGCGCGACCTGAAGGCCGCGGTCGCGGCGAACATGAACATGGTCCGCGTATGGGGAGGCGGCATCTATGAGTCCGAGGAGTTCTACGACGCCTGCGACGAGCTCGGGCTCCTCGTGTGGCAGGACTTCATGTTCGCGTGCACGCTTTACCCTGCGGACCCGGACTTCATCGCGAGCTCCGTCGCCGAGGCCGGATACCAGGTGCGCAGGCTGCGCCACAGGGCGTCACTCGCCCTCTGGTGCGGCAACAACGAGGTTTGGGGCATCAATGCGCATGAGCTGGTGGACCCAAAGAAGAAGGCCCTGCGCCGCGACCATGACCTCCTCTTCCACAAGGCCCTCCCCGCGGTCGTCCGGAGGGTGGGCGGTGTCACGCCCTACTGGCCCTCGTCCCCGTGGCGAGCCGGGCCGGACGTGACCCACAAAGGCGGGACGGAGCGCGGCGACTCGCACTTCTGGGACGTGTGGCACGGCAGGAATCCCGTGAAGGACTACGAGAAGTGGGACTTCCGGTTCGCCTCCGAGTTTGGCATGCAGAGCTTCAGCTCGCCGGCGACGCAGGACACATTCTGTCCCAAGTCCGACTCGAACATCTTCGGTTCATCGATGGAGAACCACCAGAAGAACAAGGGCGGCAACCAAGTGGTCCTCGACTATATCTCAAGGCGCTACCGCTTCCCCGCCGACCAGGGGTCCCTCATCTACCTTTCCCAGCTGAACCAGGTGGACTGCGTGCAGACCGGCGTCGCCCACTACCGCCGCCTCATGCCCCGCTGCATGGGCGCCCTCTACTGGCAGCTCAACGACTGCTGGCCTGTCGCCTCGTGGAGCTCGATCGAGTTCACGGGCCGCTGGAAGGCGCTGCATCACGTCGCGAGGCGCTTCTTCGCCCCGGCTGCGGTCTCCGTCCACATCCCCGGCGACGAGGTCTTCGGCATCAGCAACTACAGGAAATCGACGGTCCGCCTCGCGCACGTGTACACGAGCTATGATGGTCCGAAGCCGGCAACGGGGATCCTCAGATGGGATCTTTTCCATCTCGATGGCCGCAAGCTCGTGAGCGGCAGCAAGAAGGTGGCGCTTCGCCCGATGCAGGGCACGCGCCAGCAGACGCTCGACCTGAAGGAGGCCATGGCCGCGCATGGCCGCGAGAACATCTACCTGCGCGTCGCGCTCGATGTTGATGGCTCCAGGGTCAGCGAGGATACGGTCCTCCTCACGCTCCCCAAGTTCATGGACCTGCCGAAGCCACGAACCAAGGCCGTTATAAGGGCCAAGGGAAGGCACAATGCAGTCGTCGAGTTCACCTCACCCGTGTTCCAGCACCGCTTCGCCTTCGACTTTGCTGGGCTCTCGTTTACCTGCAGCGACAATTTCTTCGACCTGCAGCCCGGCGAGAGGAAGAGCGTCGATCTTCGTTTCGCGCATCCCGTGACGCATGCGGGGCTCAAGCGGGCCCTCGCCCACCTCTCGCTCGCCGACACCTACTAGGCCTCAATCTGGGGTCCCGGCGCCCTTGGCGCTTGAGTCCCGGGCGCCGCGGGGGTTGGTTGGGCCGCGATGGCTCGACCCAAGGACACGATTGCCGCACTAGCGACGCCCGCCGGCACGTCGGCCCTCGCCATACTTCGTATCAGCGGCCCGAATACAAACAGCATCGCTGCGTCGGCGCTTTGGGTTGCTCCCCTACCCCGCACGGCGACACACTGCGACTACCATGACCTTTCCGGCGCCGTCGTGGACGACGTCGTGGCCACCCTCTACAGGGGTCCGAACTCCTACACGGGCGAGGACACGCTCGAGGTCACCTGCCATGGTAGCCCCTACATCGCGCAGAAGATCCTCTCGGACCTCATGGCCCGAGGATGCAGGCAGGCGGAGCCCGGGGAGTTCACGCAGCGCGCCTTCATGAACGGGCGGATGGACCTGAGCCAGGCCGAGGCCGTGATGGACCTCATCAATGCGCGCAGCGAGAGGTCGCTGGCCGCGGCCCAGCAGGTTCTGCGCGGGGCGCTCGGCCGGCACATGGCGAAGCTCGTGGACGGGCTCTTGGGGTCGCTGGCGACGGTGGAGGCCTACATCGATTTCCCCGACGAGGATCTCCCTCCCGAGGACCGCGTCAGGCTCTCGGAGAAGATCCATGGAGTTCTTAACGGGACCAGGCATCTGCTCGCGACCGAGCGCACAGGGGTTCTCCTGCGCGACGGAATAGTCACCGTCATCGTGGGCGAGCCGAATGCCGGCAAGAGCTCGCTGCTGAACAGGATCGTAGGCACGGAGCGCGCGATCGTCAGCCCCGAGCCGGGGACCACGCGCGACTTCATCGAGGAACGCGCAACCGTCGGCGCGAACGCGCTTCGATTTGTGGACACCGCGGGACTGAACCCCGCGGCCAGCGGGATTGAGGCGCTTGGGATCGAGAAGACGATGGAGAGGCTCGCGGGGGCCGACCTTCACCTTGTCGTCCTTGACGCGACCCGCCCCACCCCGGCGTTCGCCGCCGGTTTCTGGGATCGTATCACTCCATTGAATACACTGGTGGTCCTGAACAAGGCGGACCTCGCGCGCTCCTCCGGCTCCGCGTCCCCCACTCCGCCGGCCGGCTTCCAGGTCGCGAGCGTGTCCGCGTTGAGCGGCGAGGGCATGGACCGGCTCCTCGCGCTGCTTGGCTCGTTGGCTGATGGCCTGCAGAGGACGTACGGCGACGAGCGGATCGCGATCAATGTGCGGCATGCCCATTTTCTCGGCGAGGCGCAGGCGTGCCTGGTGGCCGCGTTGGCCAAGGTTTCCGACAAGGGGCCGGTCGAGCTGCTTGCGAGTGATCTCCGGGGAGCCCTTGCGGCATTGGGAGAGATCTCCGGCAAGGTGGACAACGAGCGCATGCTCGATCAATTGTTCGCGTCCTTCTGCATCGGAAAGTGACGCGGTCCAGCCGGTTTTGACCCCGACCACGTCGGGTTCCGTGCCTAGAGGGAATACCCTAGGCTTTGTATACCAATAAGATAGAATACGACGTTATCGTGTGCGGCGCCGGACATGCAGGCGTCGAGGCTGCGCTTGCCGCGTCAAGGACAGGGGCCTCCACCCTCCTCCTCACGGGCAATATCGATTCGATCGCCCAGATGAGCTGCAATCCGGCAATTGGTGGCCAGGCAAAGGGCCAGATCGTCAGGGAGATCGATGCGCTTGGGGGCGAGATGGCCATTAACACCGATGTCACAGGGATACAGTTTAGGCTTCTGAATGAGTCCAAGGGACCCGCCGTCCAGTCTCCTCGCGCCCAATGCGACAAGAAGGCTTACCAGTTTCGGTTGAAGCATACGCTCGAGCTTCAGCCGAACCTCACCCTGTTCCAGGCAATGGTGACTGGGCTGATCTTCGACAAGGAGCGCGTCATCGGCTGCAAGACGAACCTCGATATCGACTTCCTTGGACAATGCGTCGTGGTCACCACCGGAACGTTCCTGAGGGGCCTGATGCATATCGGCCAAAACAAGAACGAGGGAGGCAGATTGGGTGATTTTAGCTCCAAGACACTCTCCGCGAGCCTGATGGAGATAGGGATCGAGTTGAGGCGCCTTAAGACAGGCACCCCACCCCGGATCTTGGGCCGCAGCATCGACTTCGGAAAGATGCAGGAGCAAAAGGGCGACGCGCAGCCTACCCTTTTTGCCTTCCACGATACCCGCGATCCCGAGGATTTGTTCCACGTGGAACATTCTGACGAGACGCGGCTCGGCTGGGCCCCTGGGTCAGCCCAAGCCTCCTGCTGGATGACGCACACGACCGAGGCCACGGCCCAGATCGTTAGATCCAATCTCCACAAGTCGGCAATGTATAGCGGAGAGATCGAAGGCGTCGGTCCCAGGTATTGCCCAAGCATCGAGGACAAGTTTGTCCGTTTTGCCGACAAGCCGCGGCACCTCCTGTTTCTGGAGCCAGAAGGCCGGACGACGAATGAGTACTATGTTAACGGACTTTCGACGTCGCTGCCTTTCGACGTGCAGCTGGATCTCGTTCATAGCATCCCTGGACTTGAGCAGGCTGTGCTTCTCAGGCCGGCCTATGCCGTTGAGTACGACTTCGCGCCTCCGACCCAGCTTTTCCCTTCGCTGGAGTCCAAGAAGATCAAAAACCTCTTTCTGGCCGGCCAGATCAACGGAACCTCTGGTTATGAGGAGGCCGCCGGCCAGGGGCTGGTAGCAGGCGTCAATGCTGCCAACAAGGCTAGGGGAGTGGAGCCCATGATTCTGGGAAGGCACGAGTCCTATATCGGCGTCCTCATCGATGACCTTGTGACCAAGGGAACGGACGAACCGTATAGGATGTTCACAAGCCGTGCGGAGTACCGACTGCTCCTTAACCATGGGAGCGCTGAGCTCCGGCTGTCCCATCACTCAGAAACTCACAAGTTACTGACACCGACCCGGCTCGCTCGAATCAGGGAGAAAACGTCGCGAATTCATCAATGGGTTGGGTACTTCGAAACCAACCGTTTTCAGGGGATTACTTGGGCCGAACACATACGCAGGGCAGGGCAGGGGAGTCCACTCCCCGAGGAATTCATGAAGGAAACACCCCAGATCCAACAGGAAGTGTCCTATCGCGTTGCCTACAAAGGATATCTGGATCGGGAACAGCGCGATGTCGAGCGCCTGCGCCACGTGGAAAAGATCCGGATCCCCCAGGAGATCGATTATTTGGCCATTCCAGGCCTTCGGAGAGAAAGCGCACTGAAACTCTCTCATATAAAGCCACTTACGCTAGGCCAAGCGAGCCGCATGAGCGGGGTCAATCCGACCGACATAAGCCTCCTCATGATAGCAATCGAGGCCGGCAGGGAAGGGGATTCGGATTCTTGAGACCGACCCGTCTACTGGAGCATAACACCCACATCTCGGGCCGCCGGGATGACCTAAAGGGCAAGATCGAGGCGATCCTCGGCGCAAAGGGACCATTCGTTTGGGAAGTCGGAAGCGGCCATGGCCATTTCCTCACCGCTTATTCCAAGGCCCATCCCGAGCTGACATGCATTGGCGTCGACATCATGTCGGACCGTGTCATCCGCGCGCACCGCAAGCGTGAGCGAGCAAAGCTCACGCAGCTTCATTTCATCCGCGCAGACGCCGAGGATTTCCTGGCCGTGATGCCGGAGGAATCCCGCTTCAGTTCTGTCTTTGTGCTCTTCCCGGACCCGTGGCCAAAGCGCCGCCACCACAAGAATCGCGTGATGAACGAGCGTTTCCTTTCAGCTGTCGCGGCGAAATCCTCGAGGGAAACACGCCTTTATTTCAGGACGGACCACGAGGAATATTTCCACGGCGCCTCAGCAGTCCTGAAGGTCCACGCCGACTGGCAGGTCGAACCGGATGCCGCGCTGCCGTTCGAGGAACCCACGGTTTTCCAAAAGAGATCGAAGGGTCATTTTACCCTCGTTGCACGCAGGCGATAGGGTAGGACTTCGCAATGCCGTCGCAGGAAAAAACCAGCGGGGGCCGCGCGTCCCGCGGTGCCCTGATCATGGCGTTTGCCGCCATCTACATCATCTGGGGCAGCACTTACCTGGGAATCCGCGTCGCGGTTGAGACCATCCCTCCGTTCCTGATGGCGGGGATGAGGTTCGTCATTTCCGGGGTGCTCGTTTTCTCGTTCATGATACTGAAGGGAACGCCCTGGCCGAGCCTTCGACAGTGGCGGGACCAGGCTTTCGTCGGGGTAAGCCTCCTCCTGGGAGGCAATGCCGTGGTTTCCTGGGCCGAACTGCAGGTCCCCTCCGGCATCACCTGCCTCATCCTCGGCTCATCGCCTTTGATCGTCGTTGGGATCGATTGGATCCGCCCCGGTGGTCAGCGCCCGACACCGCTTCTGCTTTTCGGGGTTCTTGTCGGGATCGGCGGCCTGGCCCTTCTTCTGGGACCGGGAGTATTCCCTACAGGCTCCCGGCCTTCCGCTGGAGCGATCGCAGCCCTTCTCATATCCAGCGTCTTCTGGTGGATCGGTTCGTTCTACAGCAAGCACGCGGTCAAGGACCCCCCGCCGCTCCTTATGGCATCGTCGATGCAGATGCTGGCTGGTTGTGTCTCCATCCTCTTGGTAAGCTTTTGCTTAGGTGAGTTTGGCAGGCTAAACCTGCACACCATAACCCTGGCTTCGTGGAGCGCCTTTTCCTACTTGGTCGTCGTCGGATCCATCATAGCCTTCCCTGTTTATTCCTTCCTATTGGAAAACAGCACTCCTGCCAAGGTCTCGACCTTCGCCTACGTGAATCCCGTTGTTGCAGTAATACTTGGCTGGGCGATACTTGGGGAACCGCTGAACCTCAGGATTGGCATCGCTGCCGTGATTATCCTTGGCGCCGTTGCCCTGATCACGATACGCCGCGCAAAGCTGGCCCGATAGGGGAGGGCGGCCCATCGGCTAGACGCTTCCGACTTTCTTTAGTTTCGATGGTTGACGGAGAGCGGGGCCGTTCCATACGACTTAACGTTTCCCAATCGTACAGCACCCAGCAAAAACGATGTCCCGCGCCTTTAAAACTGCCCTTTTCCTAGCCTTTGTTGCGACCGGCCTGCCGGCATTTGCAGCCGAGCAGGTGGAGCAGGTCGGCGTCTCGCCGAAGGCCAGCGTCCTCTTCGATCTCGGCCACGGGATCCACGTGACGAACAGCATGGTGACCGGCTGGGCGATCTCCCTCTTCCTGATCATCCTCATCATGGTCCTGGTCGGAAAGGCGACGATCCTGCCGAACCGCGGCCAGGCGGTCGTCGAGTCTCTTATAGAGACGCTTCGCGAAGTCCTGGAACCGATCGTCGGCAAGAAGGCGTTCCCCGCGTCGTTCCCGATCCTGATCTGCCTGTTCATCTTCATCCTCATCCACAACTGGATGGGCCTCATCCCCGGCGTCGGCACGATCGGCTGGGGCCACGATGTCGACGGCAAGTTCGAGGTCGTGCGCCCGCTGATACGCCCCTTCAGCTCAGATTTCAACGGGACGATCGCCCTGGCACTGGTCTCGTTCGGCGCGTGGGCCATCATCGTCCTGAAGTTCGCGGGACCGAAGCTCATCATCAAGGACCTCTTCGGAAACAAGGCCGACCGCGCGGACACGCCCGCCGTCCTCTACTTCTCCCTCTCCCTCATCTTCATCCTCGTCGGCTGCATCGAGGTCTTCTCGATCGCGATCCGTCCCTTCACGCTCTCGGTGCGACTCTTCGGAAATGTCTTCGGCGGCGAGAACCTGCTCCACGGCACCCACTTCCTCTTCGTCTTCTACTTCATGGAGGCGCTCGTCGGACTGATCCAGGCCTTCGTCTTCACGCTCCTGAGCGCCGTCTACATCGGCCTCCTCTGCAACCACGGCGACGAGGGGCACGAGGAGGCGCACGCCGCGCCGCACTGAGCTGAAACACTTTTCCGCCGGGACCGTGCCAAGAGCGCGGGCGGCGGATGACCCACAAAAAACAAAACACACATGAACATCCAAATCGCAGAACTCACGGGCAACATCGCCAGTGCATTCGGTCTCCTCGGCGCCGCCATCGGCGTCGGTCTCATCGGCCTTAAGGCCGCCGAGGCTGTCGGCCGCAACCCGGGCGCCTCCGGCAAGATCCTCGTCCAGGCCATCCTGGGCATGGCCCTCGCTGAGGGTCTCGGCATCCTCGCGCTGTTCCTCGCAAAGTAATCCCCGCAGAACCGGGTGGCCCGGCTGATCCCTGGCCACCCTCATCCTTTCCCACACCATGACGCTGCCCCTGTTCTTCGCCGCCGCCGCGGAAATCAGCACCCCGGAGAAATTCGGCCTGGAGGTTAATGTCGTCCTGATCCAAGCGGTCAGCTTCCTGATCCTCTCCGCGGTCCTCTACTACTTCGCCATCAAGCCGGTCCTTGCGACCATGGACCTGAGGGCGAGCAAGATCGACTCCGGCCTGAAGTACGCCGACGAGATGAAGGCCAAGCTCGAGGCCATGCAGGCCGAGAGCGCCGCATCCTCCAAGAAGGCTCAGGCCGAGGCCACGCGCATCATCGACGAGGCCCGCAAGACCGCGAAGGAGTTCCTGGACAAGCAGACGCAGGAGAGCTCCGCCAAGGCCGCCGACATCCTCGCGAAGGCCCAGCAGGTCATCGAGCTCGAGAAGAAGAAGATGCTGGCCGAGGCCCGCACCGAGATCGCCCGCCTTGTCATCGAGACGACGCAGCAGGTCCTCGGCAAGCAGCTCTCCGACGCCGAGCGCGCCAGCTACAACGAGGCCGCGGCCAAGGAGCTCGCCAGCGCCTGACCATGGCTTCCCACGCCAAAGCCGCCAACGCATTTGCCCGCCAGCTCTTCGCCATGAGCGTCGTGGACGGCGTGGTGTCCGCCGAGCGCGTTTCCGGCGTCCTCCAGTACGTCGAGATCCACAAGACCGCGAACCCGGTCATGGTGCTGAAGGCCTACCAGCGCCTGATCGCGACCGAGCTCGCCAAGGGCGTTGCGGTCGTCGAGCACGCCGGCTCGGTCAACGACTCCGTCCTCGCCGCGATCGCGGCCTCGATGACGAAGAAGTACGGCCACAAAGTTGTCGCCAGCGCGAAGCCCAACGCCTCGCTCCTCGCGGGCCTTCGCATTCGCGTCGGCGACGACGTGTACGAATCCTCCATTGCCGGCCAGCTGGCCGCGCTAGCCACCTCCGTCTGAACGGAAACCCTTTCCAAAATCCCGCCTCCCTAATCTCCCGACCATGAGCACCGCCCTCGAACAAATCGAACAACAGATCGCCAAGCTTTCCAACAAGGCGGTCAAGAAGAACACCGGCTCCATCCGCACGGTCGCCGACGGCGTCGCCAAGCTCGATGGCCTCTCGGATGTCATGTACAATGAGATGGTGCAGTTCCCCGGCGGTGCCATCGGCATCGCGCTGAACCTCGAGGAGGACGAGGTCGGCTGCGTCGTCCTCGGCGACATCTCCCAGCTCAAGGAGGGTGACGAGGTCACCACCACGGGAAAGCTTCTCTCCGTCCCGGTCGGCAAGGAGCTCCTCGGCCGCGCGGTCGACGCCCTCGGCGTCCCGGTCGACGGCAAGGGCCCGATCGACTCGAAGGAGACCTATCCAGTCGAGCGCATCGCCCCCGGCATCATCGCCCGCAAGTCCGTCTCGCAGCCGATGTTCACGGGCATCATGGCCATCGACTCGATGATCCCAATCGGCCGCGGCCAGCGCGAGCTGATCATCGGCGACCGCGGCACCGGCAAGACGACCATCGCGATCGACACGATCATCAACCAGGCGAAGATCAACAAGGTCGGCATCGCCACGGGCGACAAGAACTTCCGCCCCGTCTACTCGATCTACGTCGGAATCGGCCAGAAGAACTCGAACATCGTGCGCACGATGTCGGCCCTCGAGGAGGCCGGCGCGCTTGAGTTCACGATCATCGTCGCCGCCCCCGCGGCCGACAACCCCGCCAACCAGTACATCGCCCCCTACTCGGGCGCCGCGATGGGCGAGTGGTTCATGGAAAACGGAATGGACGCGCTGATCGTCTATGACGACCTCTCAAAGCACGCCGTCGCCTACCGCCAGATCTCGCTCATCCTCAAGCGCCCCTCCGGCCGCGAGGCGTACCCGGGCGACGTCTTCTACCTCCACAGCCGCCTCCTCGAGCGCGCCGCGCGCCTCGATGGCAAGGGCTCGCTGACGGCGCTCCCGATCATCGAGACGCTGGCCGGCGACGTCTCGGCGTACATCCCGACGAACGTGATCTCGATCACGGACGGCCAGATATTCCTCGAGACGGATCTCTTCAACCAGGGCATCCGCCCCGCGGTGTCCGTTGGTCTCTCCGTCTCGCGCGTCGGCTCCTCCGCCCAGATCAAGGCCACGAAGCAGGTCGGCGGAAAGCTGAAGGGCGAGCTTGCCCAGTTCCGCGAGCTGGCGGCGTTCGCGCAGTTCGGCTCGGACCTCGACGCCAAGACGAAGGCCCAGCTCGAGCGCGGCGGCCGCATCGTCGAGCTCTTCAAGCAGCCGGCATTCTCGCCGTCGCCGATCGAGCTCCAGGTCGCCGTCCTCTTCGCCATGCAGAAGGGCTTCTTCGAGCCCATCGATGTGAAGAAGGTCGTCGAGGCCGCGGCGTCACTGAAGAGCTTCTTCACCACGCGCCAGGACGCGCTCCTCGCCGAGGTCCGCACCAAGGCGGCCCTCGACAAGGACCTCGAGGCCAAGCTCCTCGCGGCCTGCGAGGCGTGGAAGTCCTCCTACTCGGCCTGATAGATACCAAGCTCGACTCCCCAGACTAAATCTCGATGGCCAGCACACGCGACATCCGCCGACGCATCAAGTCGGTCAAGAATACCCGCCAGATCACAAAGGCGATGGAGCTGGTCGCTGCTTCGAAGATGAAGAAGGCGCAGCAGATCGCCCTCGGCGGCCTGCCGTACGCCACGCTGCTCGCCGACATGCTCGCGGCCCTCTCGCAGGGCGTCGAGGAGTCGTCGCATCCCTTCCTGGTCGCCCGGGAGGTGAAGACGCGCGGGATCCTCCTCATCACGACCGACAAGGGCCTGTGCGGCTCGCTCAACGCGAACCTCTTCAAGCTCGTCACCGAGATCAAGACGCCGGCCAAGTTCTACTCGATCGGCCGCAAGGGAACGCAGTTCCTGGGCCGCACGAAGCGCCCGATGGTCGCCGACTTCCAGGTTCATGACCAGGTCCCGTTCAACGAGGTGAAGATCGCGGCCGAGTTCATGGTGAAGGAGTACACCGAGGGCCAAATCGACACGATCGAGGTCATCTACTCCCGCTTCAAGAACACGCTGGTCCAGGTGCCGCTCGTTCGCCCGATCCTCCCGCTGCACAGCGTGAAGGAGTTCCTGGAGACGCTTGGCCGCGACGCCAAATCGACCAAGACGAGCACGGACGACCGCGAGGTGCTCTTCGAGCCCAACGCCACCGACGTGCTGAACGCCCTGCTTCCCTTCTACATAGACCACCAGGTCCACCAGGCCGCCCTCTCCGCGAAGGCCTCCGAGCACAGCGCGCGCATGGTCGCCATGAAGACGGCCAAGGACAACGCGACCGAGCTCCTCGGCGACCTGACGCTCGAGTACAACAAGGCCCGCCAGGCCGCCATCACCCAGGAGATCCTGGAGCTCGCGGCCGCGCAGTTCAGCGCCTGATTTCCCCCTTTAACAAAAAAACCCACACTTCTTCGCCAACATGAATACCGGAAAAATAGTCCAAGTGATCGGCCCCGTGGTCGACGTACAGTTTGCCGAGCACGCGATCCCGCCGATCTACCAGGCGATCACCGTCGACTTCACGGTCTCCGGAAAGAGCGAGCACCTCACGCTCGAGATCCAGCAGCACCTCGGTGGCGGCGTCGCCCGCTCGATCGCGATGTCGTCGGTCGAGGGCCTGAAGCGCGGCATGGAGGTCGTCGACACCGGCGCTCCCATCTCCGTCCCGGTTGGCAACGGCGTCCTTGGCCGCATCTTTGACGTCACCGGCAACCCGGTGGATGGCCGCGGCGAGGTGAAGTTCGACAAGAAGTACCCGATCCATCGCCCGGCCCCGTTGCTGGTCGACCAGGACACCAAGGCGCAGGTGCTCGAGACCGGCATCAAGGTCATCGACCTGATCTGCCCGTTCATCAAGGGCGGCAAGGCCGGTGCGTTCGGCGGTGCCGGCGTCGGCAAGACGGTCGTCATCCTCGAGCTGATCAACAATATCGCGAAGGCCCACGGCGGCTTCTCGGTGTTCGCCGGGGTGGGCGAGCGCTCGCGCGAGGGAAATGACCTTTACCACGAGATGTCCGAGGCCGGCGTTATCGATCAGAAGGACCTTTCGAAGTCGAAGGTCGCGCTGGTGTACGGCCAGATGAACGAGCCGCCGGGCGCCCGCATGCGCGTCGCCCTCTCGGCGCTCGCGATGACCGAGTACTTCCGCGACGAGAAGAACCAGGACGTGCTTCTCTTCATCGACAACATCTTCCGCTTTTCGCAGGCCGGCTCAGAGGTGTCCGCCCTCCTGGGTCGCTCGCCCTCGGCCGTCGGCTACCAGCCGACGCTCTCGAATGAGATGGGCGTCCTCCAGGAGCGCATCACCTCGACGAAGAAGGGCTCGATCACTTCCGTGCAGGCCGTCTACGTGCCCGCCGACGATCTCACCGACCCGGCGCCGGCCAACGCCTTCGCCCACCTTGACTCTACGATCGTTCTCGAGCGCTCCATCGCCGAGCTCGGCATCTATCCCGCGGTCGACCCGCTTGCCTCGGTCTCCAAGGCCCTAGAGGTCTCGATCGTCGGCGAGGAGCACTACGCGGTCGCCCGCGAGCTCCAGCGCGTCCTGCAGCGCTACAAGGACCTCCAGGACATCATCGCGATCCTGGGCCTCGACGAGCTCTCGCCCGAGGACAAGCTCACCGTCTTCCGCGCCCGCAAGATACAGCGCTTCCTCTCGCAGCCGTTCGCGGTCGCCGAGGTCTTCACCGGAGCCCCGGGCAAGTACGTCCCGATCAAGGACACCGTCCGCGGCTTCAAGATGATCCTGGACGGCCAGCTCGACGACGTGCCCGAGGGTGACTTCTACATGAAGGGCGGGATCGACGAGGTCATCGCCGCCGGAAAGAAGTAATCCAGATGGCCCTTACTCTCGAGATCGTCACGCCCGAGGCCCGGGTGTATTCCGAAACGGTCGACACGGTCGTCATCCCGTCCGTGGAGGGGGAGATTGGGATACTTCCCGGCCACATCCCGCTGATCACCCAAGTCGGGGCCGGCGAGCTGCGGGCTACAAAGGGCAACACGACCCAGCTCCTCGTTGTAGGCGGCGGATTTGCCCAGGTCAGTGGCGACAAGGTCTCGATCCTTGCGGACCGTGCGCTCCAAGAGGACAAGATCGACGAGAATGCCGTGGTGGCCGCGATGAAGCGCGCAGAGGACGCCTTGAAGCAGAAGGAGAATCTCCCGGCCGCGGAGATTGAGCGCCTCGAGGCTTTGGTTAGGTTCTCGGCAGCTGCCCTTAGTGTCAGGAAGCGGCACCACTAGGCTTTTACCCGGCTGGATTGGCCCGCTTGGCAGGCCAAAAGGCGCGAAATGCGCCTCCCCAAAACAAGCCCATTTTGCCCAATTTTAGGCCAAAATGGGTCTGATTTTGACGAAAAAGGCCTGTTTTTGGCCCAATTTGGCCAAATTCGTATCATACGTTTTGGCCGACAAAATATGGCGGGGTGCACGCCGACGAAATGCCGCATGGTTGACTGGCCTTGTGTTGCATCTGTCCCTCACAAGATCGCTTGGCGAGCGGTATCGTTCCCTTTGCGCCAGATGCTCAAAAGCCGCCCGGTGTACTTAGGCGAAAACCTAAAATTTTCCCTGTTTTTCACTCAAAACTGGCCTATTTTAGGTCCCAATTGCCCATTTTTGGCTCCTTTTGTCGAAATCGCCTTGGGCCCTTTTTGCCGCTTTAGGGCACCTATCGGCCCATTTCCAAGTCTCTTGGAAAGACCCTAATCAGGACCCCGTCGTGCTATCAGGCGCCGGGCATGTCTCACAGCTACTCTGGCGGTGAGCCATGAAGTAGGAGCCGATAACGATGCCGCCCGCCAGGGCCTGCGCCACCAATGTTTCCACCGTCGGGAAGACGCTGAACCAAAGTCCAGCCCAGCCTGGGATGACCGGGACAAGGCTGGAAATCGTGTGCGTCGGGATCCAATGGGCCAGCTGCATCTCCTGGGCCTGCTCGCCGACCATGATAAGGAGAACGCCTCCAAGCATGACCCCGGTGGCGACCAGCATCTTCCGGTAAGGGAGGCGGCGGTTCGCCACAAAGGTCAGGAGGGCCACCATACCGGTCAGGATCAGCCCGAGGAGCGCGCCGATCGCCACGATGCGACCGCCGAGCTTCAGGTAATAGCTCTGGAGGAACAGGACGACCTCGAAGCCCTCGCGGTAGAGGGAGGCGAAGCCTAGGAACGCGAGGCCGCGCAGGACGCTCACCTTGGAGGTGTCCGGGCGGGACAACGACTGCATGATATCCTTCTTCTTGCGGGTGTGCATCGTGATCCAACCGCACCAGTAGACCTTGTGGAAAAACCAGTTCATCACGACCAGGAGAACGATAACCGCGATCAAGCCGGTCGCCGCCTGAAGATTGAGGGCCGAGACGCTCTCGGAGAGGTCGCCCACGATGCGTGCGGCTACAAACCAGGTGGCGAGCGTCGCTAGGAAGCCGAGCCCCACGCCAACGGCGATCGGGCGGCGATAAACCTCATTGTTCCCGACCATGCTGGCCGTGAGGGCCGTGAGGACGAGAATGCACTCCAGCCCCTCGCGGAAGACGAGGACGGCGATGTCGACCGTGGCCGCAGCCGGGCTTGTCTTCGCTGCGGTCGGGTCAGGATTACCAGCGGACGTGACACCCTGCCAAACGAGGACCCCTGCGACTGCGAGAAGGCAAAACGAGAGTGCAATCGGCCAAATCTTCATGGGCGCGCGCTTGGCCGGGGGAGCCAGATAAACGCGTGTGACCGGCGAAACCCCGGCGACGGGCGAAGCAATGATTTTCACACTCACTGGAATGACATCGAGACTCTATCTCACTAAGACGCAAAATAAATCTTCCCCCTGCCTTCAAGTGACCCTGAATCAGAATGTTAACCTCGATTTTGACACAGGCTAGAAGATGCCAAAGATGGCCTGTCTCACGGATTTCGACGCCTATATCATGCTGAGGTTGTCCGTTGTCATGCCTCCGACGCACTGATGTCGTCGTCCCGCATAACTTGAATCTCCCTTCCAAGAGCGCCTCCCAGCCGCACCGCCGCCTGTCGCCATGCTCGTGATACATGACCCGAGATGCGCCGACTACGGCTCTTCGATGCGCCCCGAACAGCCGTCCCGGGTCGTCAACACGGCCTCTTATCTTCTCGACGCATTCCCAGGGTGGACCTGGGAAACGCCGGGACCCGAGGCACGTGACGAGATGCTGCTCCTTGCCCATACCCGGGAGCATGTCTCCAGGCTGGCCAAACCCCGCGACTTCGATGCGGACACGCCCTATTTCCCGGAGATCGGGCAGCACGCGAGGAGGGGAGTCGCTTCCGCGGTCAAGGCCGCGGGCAGGGCATTTCGGGACCGGAGGCCCGCGTTCTCACTCATGCGTCCCCCCGGACACCACGCGACAGCGGCCCGGGCGATGGGCTTCTGCTACCTGAACCAGGTCGCGATCGCGGCCCTCGCCGCAAGAAGGGACCTCGGCGCCCAGAAGGTGGCGATCTGGGATTTTGACGCGCATCACGGGAATGGGACCGAGGACATCCTCCACAGCCGAGAGGGATTCCTGTTCTGCTCCGTGCACCAATCCCCCTGCTATCCCGGTACGGGGCTGCGCACTGTGGAGAACTGCCATAACTGGCCGGTGGCCCCCCACGCGCCCCGGCATATCCACATGGCTGCCCTGCTACAGTCGTTTGAGGCCGTCATGGCCTTCAAGCCGGACCTGGTCCTGGTGTCGGCGGGATTCGACGCCTATGCCGGTGACCCCATCACCGAGATGTCCCTGGAGATAGGGGATTTTGCCACGCTTGGGAAGTGGCTCAGGCAGAGCGGCCTACCGGCCGCGGCGGCGCTGGAAGGTGGCTATAGTCCGGACCTTCCCAAGCTGGTTGGCGCCTTCCTGGAGGCCTGGGAGGGCCCATGAAGCTTTTAGTATTCGCCCTCATTCTCCGGCCTATCCACGCTTAAGAAGATTGAGATGATTTCCCGTTTTCTGCCGCATCCCGTCCGACGCCTCCTTGGCGTAAAGACACAGCACCCCCGCATTTCGGGTTTCACCCTGATTGACCAGCCGGGCCAACTTGAGCCGCTCCTGGCGGCCATAGACCAGGACAGCGAGGTGGTGATGGATACGGAGGCGGACAACATGTACCGCTTCAGGGTCAGGGTGTGCCTCCTTCAGTTCTACGTGTGCGGCGAGGTGTTCCTGGTCGACGCGCTGGCTCCGATGGACCTGAACCCGCTGTGGTCCAGGCTGGCGAAGAAGCACCTGGTGATGCACGGCAGTGACTTCGACCTGAGGCTCCTGAGCGACTTCTGCCAGTTCCGCGCCAAGAGCCTCTTCGACACGATGCTCGGCGCCCAGCTGCTGGGTCGAAGCCGCATCGGTCTTGCGTCGCTCATAGAGGACAACTTCGGGGTGAAGCTCGACAAGGACGGCCAGAAGGCAAACTGGTCGAAGCGCCCGATCACGCAGAAGCTCCTCGATTACGCGGCGCTCGATGTCTGGTACCTTCCCGCGCTCAGGGACATCCTCACCCGCGAGTTGAAGCGCCTGGGGCGCACAGAGTGGATGGAGCAGCAGTGCCAGGCTCAGATCGACGCCGGGGTCACGGGCTTCTCGCCTCCCGACGAGAACGACTGGCGCATCGGCAAGTCCGAGCGTCTCCGCGCCAAGGGCCAGGCCGTGCTGCACTCGGTGTGGCACTGGCGCCAGGAGCAGGCCCAGCGCCTCGATACGCCCCCCTTCAAGGTTTGCTCGAACGAATTCCTCGTGAGGCTGGCAGGCGCCGCCGACGAGGGCGCATCGGAGGAGTCCATCCTCGCGGAGGTGAACCTGGGCAAGAGGCACCAGCGCCTGATCGGCTCCCTCGGCGCCGCCGTACGCGACGGCCTCGAGAGGGACCCGCGCACGCTGCCGCGCAGGCCCGGGCGCGACCCAAACCACCAGCCGCTGACACAGGCCGAGATCGCCCTCCTCGACAGGATCAAGGAGGAGCGGGACAAGATCGCTGGAAAGATTGAGATCGAGCCGACGCTGATCGCCAACAGGGCGCAGCTGTCGCAGATCGCGCGCACCCCCAGCAAGCTGGGCGAGATTTTGCTTCCCTGGCAGGCTGCCCTCCTCTCGGAGGCGCCCTCGCTCAAAGCGTGAATGCAAACATCGCCCGCCATCTTGACCAGATGGCCGCAGCGCAGCCTGCGACGATTGCACTCAAGGTCCCGCGCGGCCGGACGGCCTCCGGCGACATAGACTATCTCTCGCTCACATTCGCCGAGCTCCTTGCCGAGACCAACGGCTGGTGCGCGAAGATGAAGGCGGCGGGAGTGCTGCGGGGAGACCGGACGCTCGTCATGGTGAAGCCGGGCCTGCCGCTGATCGCCGCCGCCTTCGCGCTCTTCAAGCTCGGTGCCGTCCCGGTCATCATCGACCCCGGGATGGGCATCTCCAATTTCCTGGCGTGCGTGAAGCGCACGCGGCCAAGGGCGGTCGTCGGGATACCGCTGGCCATCTTTCTCTCCTACGTGTTCCGCGGTGCGTTCAGCTGGGTGATGGTGCGCGTGCCCGTGGGCTCCTCGCCGACGGCGAGGGTCAGGCCGGCGACAACGGAGGTGGAGGCCGCCACCGCCGAGCCGGGCGACCTTGCCGCGATCCTCTTCACATCGGGTTCCACCGGCGCGCCAAAGGGAGTGAGCTACGAGCATGGCATGTTCGCCGCGCAGGTGGAGCTGATCCGCGAGACCTACGGCATCCAGCCGGGCGAGATCGACCTGCCCATGCTGCCGATCTTCGCCCTTTTCAATCCGGCTCTGGGAATGACGAGCATCATCCCGGAGATCGATCCCCGTCACCCCGCACAGGCGGATCCGGCAAAGATCGTACAGGCGATCCAGCAGGAGAAGGTCACGAACTCGTTCGGGTCCCCGACCCTCTGGCGCAAGGTCGCGGCGTACTGCAACGAAAAGAAGATCCAGCTGCCGACCATGAAGCGCGTCCTCTGCGCCGGTGCGCCCGTGCCCTCGGATCTCTGGACCGCGGCGGACTCGTTCCTTCCCTCGGGCACGCTTCACAGCCCCTACGGCGCGACCGAGGCCCTGCCGGTGAGTTCCGTGTCGGCCGACGAGATCGACGCGACATCCACGACAGGCGCCTGCGTCGGCTTCCCAGTCGCGGGCATCGACGTCCGGATCATACCGGTAACCGACAAGCCCATCACGGCGGTGACTACTTCTTCATTCCTTCCCGCGGGAGCCATCGGGGAGATCATCGTGCGCGGGCCGGTGGTCACGCGTGAATACCACTCCCTTCCGAAGGCGACCGCCGCCGCCAAGATTCCCGACAGCGAGAGACCGGGCGGAGTCTGGCACCGCATGGGCGACTGCGGCCACATGGATTCCGCGGGGCGCCTCTGGTTCCTCGGGCGCAAGGTCGAGCGCGTGATCACGCCTGAGGGAACCCTCTACACGGAGCCGTGCGAGCAGGTCTTCAGGGCCCACCCGCTCGCGAGGCGCTGCGCCCTCATCATGGCCCACTCCGTGCCGGCGATCGTCGTCGAGACGACCCCGTCGAGCGCGAAGGACGCGATGAGGATCGCGGAGGAGCTCTCCCTCCTCGGTGCGCGCCACAAGCACACGGCGGGCATAAAGACATTCTATTTCATGGGCCAGCTGCCGGTGGATGTGCGCCACAATGCGAAGATCCACCGGATCGCCATCGCAAAATGGGCCATCGAGGCCAAGGCGTACAAGGTGCCGTGACGGACGCCAGCGATTCCCCGCAGTGCTCGGGCCCGGTCCTTGTCACCGGGGGCACGGGTTTCCTCGGAAGGGCGATTGTGAATCGTCTGATAGCGCAGGGAAGGGCGGTCACCGTCCTGGCACGAAAGCCGGCGCCAGACCTCGAGGCGCGTGGCGTCAAGTTTGTCCAGGCCTCACTCGGGGAGGACGTCGAGGCGGTCGTTTCAGCGTGCGAAGGTATGGAGACCGTCTTCCATGTGGCCGCGCGCGTGGGTGTCTGGGGACGGCGGGGCGATTATTTCATCACCAACGTGCTTGGTACCAGAGCGGTCATCCTGGGATGCCGCGGCCACCGGGTGAGGCGCCTCATCTACACCAGCACTCCCAGCGTGGTCTACAACGGAAGGGACCTTTCGGGCGCAGATGAATCGCTACCGTTGACTGAGAAATGTCCCAGTCCCTATCCGGAGACCAAGGCGATTGCCGAGAGGGATGTCCTTGCGGTCAATTCGCCGGAACTACGCACAGTTGCCCTTCGTCCTCACCTCATCTGGGGACCGGGCGATCCGCATCTTGTCCCACGAATACTCGCGAGAGCGCGCGCTGGCCGCCTGCGAATTGTAGGGCAGGGCAGGAACAAGGTGGACATGGTCCATGTTGAAAACGCAGCCGATGCCCACATCGCCGCGGAGAGCGCCCTCGCGCTGGGATCGGCCGCTGGCCGTGCCTATTTCATAACGAACGGCGAACCTATCGTGCTTTGGGACTGGATCAATGCCCTCCTCGTGGCCTTGGGAGAAAAACCCGTCACCGGGAAAATTTCCCTGGGTGTGGCTTCCGCCATCGGCGCCGCGTGCGAGGGTGCCTGGAAAGTACTGGGGCTGAGGGGCGAGCCCCCGATGACGCGCTTCGTCGCCGCCGAGCTCGCAAAGGACCATTGGTTCGACATCTCGGCGGCGCGCCGGGACCTCGGCTATGCTCCCAAGATCAGCATGGCGGCGGGAACAGCCGCGCTGGTCCAGTCACTCAAGGGCTAGCGGCCCGGGGCGCGCTGGCGCACCGCCTCGAAGAGGGTGATCAGGGCCGCCATGGCCACGTTCAGCGAATCGGCCTGACCCGCCATCGGTATCCTCACGGGCAGGTCCGAATTCTTGAGCCAGAAGTCGCTGAGACCGTATTGCTCGCTTCCCATGATGATCGCGAGCGGACCGCGAAGATCCGAGTCGGAGTAGAGCGCCTCGGCCGCCGGCGTGGTGGCGACGCTCCGGATCCCCTTCTCCCTCAGCCAAGCATGGACGGCCGTGCTCTCGCCGACGACGCAGGGCACGGAGAAGAGGACGCCTGTGGACGCCCTGACCACATTCGGGTTGAAGAGATCGGTCACAGGATCGCAGACAATGACGGCGTCGCATCCCGCGGCGTCGGCGCTGCGCAGGATCGTGCCGAGGTTCCCTGGCTTCTCGATCGCCTCGACGATCAGCAGGAACGGGGCAGGGGAGAGCTTCAGGTCCGCAAGCGTCCTCGTCCACTGCGGCGCCACGGCAAGCAGTCCGTCCGGGCGCTCGCGATAGGCGACCTTGGCGAAGGCATCCCTCGAGAGCTCAAACAGCTTCGCGCCGGCCGCCTCGGCCTGGGCCAGCAGCGCGGGCTCGTTTTCGCCCAGGAACCAGTCCCTTGAGTAATAGAGCTCGGTCAGCGTGATGTTTTTCTCGAGGGCCCGGCGCACTTCCCGGTAGCCCTCCACGAGGAAGGCCTGCTCCTCGTCCCTCGGCCGGCGGTCCCGAAGCTTCACCAGCCTCTTCAGCCGGGGGTTCTGAAGGCTGGTGATTATCTCGACGGGCATCGCCCTATCTGAATCGTGGTTGGTGCCCGTGTCCAAAAAGAAAAAATACAACGACAAGCCCTTCGGGTACCACCAGGAGTTCGAGCTCACGGTGGCAACCCTCACAAACCACGGGATTGGCCTCGGCCGCGTCGAGATCGAGGGCGGGGATGCCGCCAGGAAGTGGGTGGTCATGGTCGCCTTCGCACTTCCCGGGGAGCGGGTTCGCGTCCGCGTCTTCCGCAACCATGCGAACTACTCGGAAGCGGACCTAGTCGAGGTCCTGGAGGCGTCTCCCCACAGGATTGAGCCCAAATGCCCGCTGTTCGGCCGCTGTGGCGGATGCCAATACCAGAACCTTGGTTATGAGGAGCAGCTTTCGTGGAAGAGGCGCCAGGTCGCCGAGCTGATCGAGCACATGGCGGGACTCACCTTCGAGGTGCTTCCCGTGATCGGCTCGCCGCGGCCGTTCGGGTACCGCTCGAAGATCACGCCGCATTTCGGCACGCCGGCCGAGGGCCGGGAGGTCGCCATCGGTTTCCTGCGCCAGGGAACCCGGTTTGACGTCGTCGATGTCCCCAGGTGCGAGATCGCGACAGAGGCCATCAATGAAAGGCTCACGACGGAACGGGCGGCGATCCGCAGCCTCGCCTCAACAGGCGGCTTTGCGCACGGATCGACGCTCCTGCTGCGCGACGCGGGCGGGGTCGTGACAACACGCCACGAGGACCGCGTGACAGAGGAATTGCCGCTGGGGCCGGGAGAAACCCTGCGCCTTAGCTTCCTCGCCCGGGACTTCTTCCAGAACAATCCCTTCATCCTGCCCGCGTTCGCGATCTACGTGAGGGATCAGGCCAAGGCGTGCGGCGCCAAGTTCCTCGTCGACGCCTACTGCGGGAGCGGGCTCTTCGCCCTCACATCAGCCAAGGCGTTTGAAAAGGTTGCTGGCGTCGAGGTGAGTGAAACCTCGGTCATTTTCGCCCGTGAGAACGCAGCCTCGAACGGGATCACCAACGCCACGTTCCTCGCGGGCGATGCCTCGGCCATCTTCGCAAAGCTCGAGTTTGCCGGAGCGGACTGCGTCGTCGTGATCGATCCGCCCCGCAAGGGATGCGACGAGACGTTCCTGAACCAGCTCTTCGCCTTTTCCCCGCGCTCGGTCGTCTACGTGAGCTGCGATCCCGCGACGCAGATGCGCGACCTCAAGGGCTTCCTCGCGGCGGGCTACAAGGTCACCGCCGTCCAGCCGTTCGACCTGTTTCCGCAGACGAGGCACCTTGAGTGCGTCATCACCATCGTGAAGGCCTAGCCAGGGAGGACCGGGTATTGCCAAGGTGGGGCCCACTCCCGATAGTCGGACCCCAATGAGCGCCCCGACCCAGCCCTCCCATTCCTGGAAGTTTGTCCGCACGGGCGGCCTGGATCAGGTGTCCCTTGAGTCCGCCGCGGACCTGCGGGCGCTGTCGGAACTGGACCAGAAGCTCTGGGTGGCGCTGAGCTGCCCCGTTAAGGGCCTCCAGATCGACGAGAGAACGCTCGCCCTCATCGACACGGACGGAGACGGCCACGTGAGGCCCCCGGAGGTCATCGCTGCGGTCTCATGGGCGTGTGCCCGCCTCAAGGACCCAGCCACGCTTTTCCACAGCTCGGACACGCTTAAGCTCGAGACGATCGGCGGAAGCCCCGAGGGCGCAGCCGTCGCGGAGTCCGCCGCCTGGATCCTCTCCAAGACAGGCAAGCAGGGTTCGGTTTCCGCAGCCGATGCTGCGGAAGTGGCCAAGTCGCTTTCGAAGGGCCCCCTGAAGGGAGACGGGATCCTGAGGCCCGAGGCCGGTGCGGACGACGCGACGCGCGACCTTATCAAGGATATCACGGCGTGCTGCGGCGAGGTGACCGAGAAGACCGTCCCAGCCTTTTATTCCGACCTCGAGGCCTTCAAGTCGTGGTCGCAGGCGGGTGGCTCAACGGCCCAGTCCGGGCTAGGGCCCGCGGCGGCCGACGCATTTGCCGCGGTGGAAGCCGTCCGGAAGAAGGTGGAGGATTATTTTGCGCGGGTTCACCTCGCCGCCTTTGACGACGCCGCTGTCTCGGGACTCAACCGCCACGAGGAGGATTACCGCGCGATCGCGGGGGGCGAGCTGGCTGCGAACTCTCCCGTTCTCGTCGCCTTCCCGCTCGCGCGCATCGAGGCCAACAAGCCGCTTCCCCTCCTTCAAGGCGTTAATCCCGCCTGGGCGCCGGCGCTCGCTCGCCTCCATAGCGCCGCTGTCGTGCCTCTCCTGGGTGCCGACACCGTTTACCTGACCGATGCGGACTGGGCCACCTTGGGCGAAAAATTGAGACCCTACGAATCCTGGGTCGGAACACGGCCTGCATCGCCCGTCAGCACGCTCGGCATCGAGCGCGTGAACGCGATCCTCGCTGGATCCGGCCGGGCGACGCTCGAGGGACTGCTCGCGGAGGACAAGCTGCTGGCCCCGAGAGTGGCCGCGGCGGCCGACGTGGAGCGCCTGGCGCTCTTCTCACGAGACCTGGGCACCATCCTGCGCAATTTCGTGAACTTCTTCGACTTCTACTCAAAGTCCAAGGCCTCCGTGTTCCAGGCGGGAACGCTCTATCTCGACAGCCGCTCGTGCCGCCTCTGCATCCAGGTGGAGGACTTTGCGGCGCACTCGGTATTTGGCGCAATGAGCCGTGTCTACATCGCCTATGTCGACTGCAAGCGGGCAGGGGGCGAGACCCTGAAGATCGCGGCCGCGTTCACCCAGGGTGACAGCGACTACCTGTTTGTCGGGAGGAACGGCGTGTTCTACGACCGTGCGGGTCGGGACTGGGACGCCACGATCACCAAGATATCCGAAGCCCCCATCAGCATCCGCCAGTCCTTCTTCACGCCCTACAAGAAGGTCGCCTCATTCGTGGGCGACCAGTTCGCCAAGTTCGCGTCGTCCAAGGACCAGTCGGTCCAGGGAAGCCTGACGACGGCCGTGGCGGCGCCGACCGCGTTGCCCGCGGCTCCCGCACAGACATTCGATATCGCGAAATTTGCGGGTATCTTTGCCGCCGTGGGACTCGCTATCGGCGCGATAGGCGGAGCCCTCGCGAGCGTTTTCAGCGGATTGATGAGGGAGCCCTTCTACATGTGGCCGGTGGCCGTTGTCGCCGCGCTCCTGATCATCTCAGGGCCCTCCATGATATTGGCTGCCCTCAAGCTTCGCCAGAGGAACCTCGGGCCGCTCCTTGAGGGAACAGGCTGGGCCGTGAACGGCCGGGTGAAGATCAACATGCCGCTCGGCGTGGCCCTCACCGACCGCGGAGTTCTCCCGCCCCACTCGACACGCCTGACGGTCGATCCCTACGAGGACGAGGCCGCCAAGACGCGCCGAAGGCTCGCCGTCGTCATCGTGATCCTTGTTGTCGCCGCCCTCATCGCGGCGCGCGTCCTCCACTTCTGGCCGTTCTGACGGCTAGCGGAATTCCATCCAGTCGGGCGAGGAGTACTGCTCGATGAGGGCCTCGACCTCCTCGTCGTTGAAATCCGGCCAAGGAGTCGGCGTTGCCTCGGCCTCGAGGGCGTTGGCCAGCCGGCCAACGAAGTCAGTCCCGAAGGTCTCCCAGTTGACGGAGTCCCCGCCAGCGGCTGGCCGCCAGATCGATCCCTGGAAGAGGAGGCCGCGCTTGTTCCTTTTCTGCGCCCCGCCCGCAATCTTGGCCCCGGTCTCGGTGTGGACAACGTCGAATATCTCCGCCCTCTGGAAGCACACGCCTGCCGGCCCACCCGGCTCGCCCTCGGCCACGGGTTCGGCAACAGGCTTCAAGGTCACCTTGGCCCCGGCCGTCGATAGCGATGTCGCCAGTGCCTCGTGGATCGCGCGGTAGCTCTGCGTGGCCGGAGCCTCCTCGAAGGGATGGCCCCTCGGGATCACCAGGGAATACGTCCAGTCGTCCCTATGGTCCACCAAGCCCCCTCCGGTGGGCCTGCGGCAAAGGTCGATCACCTCACCCTCGGGGAGCTGGCTCCTGATGAAGGAGATCTTCTGGCTGTAGCCGAACGTGAAGGAGGGGGAGCGCCACTCGTAGTGGCGATAGCGGGCCGAGCCCTCGCGGGGGTACCGCTGGAGCATCATGAAGTCCGTCGCCATGTTCTCGGCGGAGCCGCCGGTTCTCGTGGGCAGTACGTCCAGGATCATGGGGACCGCACGAGCCACTTCGACTTCCACGCCTTGCCCTCGCGCGTCAGCGCGACGATGCCGGCCTTGGAAAACGGGTAGTAGACGCCGGGCCGCGAAGACCCGTGCACCATCATCGAGGCAAGGGCGCCGAGGTGCGGCTCGTGTCCCACGATGGCGATTTCCCGGGTCTCGGATCCCAGGATATCCGCGATTTTGGCCGGGTCATCATCCGGCGTCAGGCCGGGTTTCAGCAGCAGGGGGGCATTCAACTTCATGCCCACGTCGAGCAGGTCGGCTGTCTCCCTCGAGCGGGCGAGGGGACTGTGCCAAATCTCGACCGGTTTAAAGTCCCCGAGCTTGGCCAGCGCCTCGCAGACCTTCGCCACCTGTTCGCGGCCCTTCATGCTGAGCGGGCGCACGGGGTCGATCTCGTCGGAGACCGCATCAGCGTGCCGCATCAGGTATATCTTCACTTCCTTGTGGGCCCTTTGTTCAGGGTGCGAGGCGCTCGACGGACCATTCTCCGGATGCCTCGCGCCGGTAGCGGAGGCGGTCATGCAGCCGGCTGCGCCGACCCTGCCAGAACTCCACCGTCTCCGGCACAATGCGGAAGCCGCCCCAGTGCGGCGGGGTGGGGGCCTCCACTCCCTGGTATTTCCTCTCGGTGGCCTTCATCGACTCCTCGATGGACCCGCGGCCGGAAATGATGGAGCTCTGGGCCGAGGCCCAGGCCGCAAGCTGGCTTGCGCGGGGACGGCTGTGGAAATAGGCGTCGCTCTCCTCGCGGGCAACCTTGACCACGGTGCCCTCGATGATCACCTGGCGCTCGAAGGCGATCCAGGGAAAGAGGAAAGAGGCGCGGGGGTTGGACTCCAGCTCCCGGCCCTTGCGGCTCTCGTAGTTCGTGAAGAATACAAATCCGCGGCCATCGATGCCCTTGAGGAGCACCACGCGCGAGGACGGCTTGCCGTCCTTCGTCGCGGTCGAGAGGACCGCGGCGTTCGGCTCGTTCACCTTGGCGGCCTCGGCCTCCTGGAACCACTTCTCGAACTGGCGGAAGGGATCCTTCGCCAGGTCCTTCTCGGACAAGCCCGCTAGGGAATATTCCTTCCTGAGGTCGGCAAGGGTCATTGGGGTGGACCCTGCCCCCGGCGGGTTGGCCTGTCAAAAACATCTGCCTCCTTGTCGAGATAGCCGTCCTTCTTACCCCGGATGGCGGCCATTCGGGGCTTCCCGTTTCAGCGGCCATTGGAGATGCTTGGGTGATGGACCGGATCAACACCTTCATCGACAGGAACGAGCCCGCACTCCTCGGGCGTCTGAAGCGCCTGGTTGAGTTTCCGACCGTGAATCCCCCAGGCGCCGACTACGGCGAGATCACCGCCTACTTGACCCGCGAACTCGGCCGGATCGGCCTCTCGGCGAAGCGCTACACGATCCCCGGCAAGATGATGCGCAGCATCCTGCCCAAGGAGCAGCATGGTTTCCCGCGCTACAACGTCGTGGCCAAGCTGAAGTCCCCCGGCGCCAAGAAGACCATCCATTTCAACGCCCACTTTGACGTCGTCCCGGTCTCCGGCACGTGGCGCCATGGCAACCCGTTCAGCGGCGCCGTCGAGAAGGGCCTGATCTACGGCCGCGGCACGGCGGACATGAAAGGCTCGATCGCGAGCCTCCTGACGGCGCTGGATGCCCTCATCCAGACGGGCACCAAGCCCAAGATGAACATCGAGGTGTCCTTCACGGCCGACGAGGAGACAGACTCGTACCTGGGATCCCGGTGGGTGTGCAAGGAAGCCCCCATCAAGCCCGACTACGCCATCGTGATGGAGGGCGGGGAGGGCGACGAGGTGTGCTGCGGCCACAACGGCAACCTCTGGTTCGAGGTCACGGTCCACGGCCGTGCCGCCCACGGCTCGACGCCCCAGGAGGGCATCAACGCCCTCGAGAAAATGTCGGCGCTGATCGGTGAGCTGCAGGCCTACAAGAAGCAGATCGCCAAGACGAAGTTCGTGACGCCCGACGGCAAGACCATGCGCCCGACGATCAACCTGGGCGGCGTGTTCTCGAGCGGGGAGGGCGGCAAGATCAACACGGTGCCAGCACTCGCCAAGTTCTCGATCGACCGGCGCGTGATCGCGACCGAGAATCAGGCCAGTGCCGAGCGCGGGCTCAGGGCCTTCCTCGTCGCGGCCGCGAAGAAGATCCCGGACTGCAAGATCTCGGTCTCCAAGGTCTCGGAGAACTTCTCCAGCTTCACGAAGCCGACCCACAAGTTCTTCAAGGCTGTCGCGTCGAGCGTCAGCAAGGTCCGCAAGAACCCGACCGTGTTCCACGTCTCGGCGGGCTTCAACGACATCCACTACTTCAGCCACGAGCTCAAGATCCCGACGCTCGGCTACGGCCCGGGCGGCGACGACTGCCACGCGGTCGACGAGAAGGCGCGCGTCATAGACCTCGTCAACACGGCGAAGATCTACGCCGACCTCCTGACGACCTTCGAGGGCTAGTCCGTGAAGCCGCGGCGCACAATGTGCACCGCAATCGCGGCAAGGAGGAGGGCGATGATCTTCGAAACCGCCCGAAGCCCCGTGTGACCCACCAGGCGCTCGAGGCGCTCGCTCTGCGCGAAAGCCACGGCCACGAGCGCCAGGTTCACGGCCAAGGCCAGGAGCGTCATGCCGATTCCCACCTGTTGGGAAATGACAAGGAGCGTCGCGATGGTCGCCGGGCCGGCAATGAGCGGCATGCCGAGGGGCACAACGCCAAAGTCATCGGGAAGGCTTCGCTTCTCCTGCGAGGGAGTCTGGATCAATTCCCTGGAGGCCAGGATGAAGAGGATGAGGCCGCCCGCTATCTCGAAGTCTCCTTCACCGATCCCGATCGCGATGAAGATGCTTCGGCCAAGAAACAGGAAAAGGAGCGCCACGATGCCTCCAGTCCAGGTCGCCTGCTTCGCGATCCTCTTCCTCTTGTCGACCGGCACGTCACGCCCAAGCGCGAGGAAGATCGCCGCCAGGCCCACGGGATCAATCGTGACGAAGAGGGGGATAAAACAGAGGAGGAACTTGTGGGCAATTTCCACGCTCCCATGCTGCCTTGCGGGTATCGAAAGGCAATCCACCTTGCGCCACGCTCCCCGGAGGCGTTCTGTTGGCATTCCCAGTGGAAAACGCGAAGACCGACCTCTACAGCCTGACACACCCGGAGCTTTTCGCGCTCCTGGCCTCATGGGATTTTAGCCCGGTGCACGCGGCGCGGCTCTGGAAGTATCTGTACCTGGGCCTTGAGACCTCCCTTGAGAATATGCCGGATCTACCTGCGCGGGTTCGCGCGCGCCTTAGGGACGAGACGGTGGTGGGCTCCACTCCCGTGTGCACGGAGGCTTCATCCACGGACGGCTTCACGAGAAAGTTCCTGCTCGGCCTCTCGGACGGCGAGAAGATCGAGACCGTCCTCATGCGCTACAAGGGCCGGGCGACAGCGTGCGTCAGCAGCCAGGCGGGATGCGCCATGGGATGCGTGTTCTGCGCGACGGGCCAGATGGGCTACAGGAGGCACCTGACGACGGCCGAGATTGTCTCCCAGGCCGCTCACGTGGCCCGGACACTCGCCACGTCGGCTGAGCCGAGACCCCTTCGCAACGTGGTCTTCATGGGAATGGGCGAGCCCCTTCACAACTACGACGCCGTCATGAAGGCCTCCGACATCCTGAGGGACCCGAGCGGTTTCGGCCTAAGCTCCGAGAGGATCACGATCAGCACGGTCGGCGTCGTGCCCGGGATCAGGCGGATGGCCGACGAGGGCGTCCCCGTCCACCTCGCGGTCTCCCTTCACGCAGCGAACCAAGAGGAGCGCGTGGCGCTTGTGCCTGTCGCGAAGAAATGGCCTCTCGACGAGCTGATGGACGCGTGCCGACACTACTGCGACGCCGTGGGCCGCCGCATCTTCTTTGAGTGGACGCTGATCGACGGGAAAAACGACTCCGCCGAGCATGCCCACGCCGTGGGACGTCTGGTCAAGGGCCTGCCGGCCCACGTGAACCTGATCCCGCTGAACCCGACGGCGGGCTACGGCGGCGAACCCTCGAGGAACGAGTCGTCGCGGCGATTCCAGAGGATACTCGCCGACGAGTACAAGGTGCCGAGCACCGTTCGCGTGCGTCGGGGCATCGACATCTCAGCCGGCTGCGGCCAGCTGGCGGCTCAGTCGTAGCGAGCGGCCCGGCCGAGGTAGTTGAGCATCCAGATCTCCTTCCAGACCCGGTAGCGACCCTCGTTGGAAATCTTGCCGTGGTCCTCGCGCGCGCCGCGCGGATTCAGGAAGCCGAGCTCGGTGTTCACCCGGTCGAGCTCGCTCTGCGTGTCGTTGAGGTCGGCCATCGGGTCCACGGTAAGGGGGACAAGCCCGCGGCCCATCGAGGCGATCCTCGCGCGGTGGAGGGCCAGGAGGCGGGGCAGGGAACGGCAGCACGGGCGGCGGTCGACGAACCAGTTCTCCGGGTAGAACCCGCCGAACGGAATGTAGAGGTTGTCCGTCACGTACCTCGATCCGTCGATGGTCGTCGAGGTGAGAGCGTAGCACACGTCTATCGCCCCGTTGTTCTGCGGGAGGAAGGTCACCTGCACCCGCAGGAGCGCGGCCTCGTCCTGGTAGACGGAAACGCGCAGGTAGATGTCTCCCGAGATCTCGGCCTTGAGCGCCTGGACCTGGCGGAAACCCTGGGCCCTAAGCCACTCGCGGATCTTCAGGAACTTGGGCTGGATCGGCCATTCCTCTCCGCTGCTGTTGATCGAGTAGCGGGGGAAGAGCGGGAAGGGGCTCAGGCTCAGCGCCGCGATCTCAAGCCAGTTGTAGAGCGTCTCGACGAGGAACCAGATGAGGAATCCCGCGATCGCGATCACCCAGACGGGCCGGTCGATGATCTCGAGGTACCGGCAAGCCCAGGCCCCAACCACGGGAAAGATGAGCCACCGAAGCCAGCGGTCTGCGATCGCGAGAACCGGTGAAGCCAGACGCTGGTTGATCCGCACCAGAAGGACGGAAAGGACCATCGCGCAGATGATGATGTAGCGAAATGGCATGAGGATGAACCGCGCCTAAAGGCTCAGGCGATCTGCCGGGTCCCGATCCATCGGCAAGAAAGCCGCCGAAGGCCGGTATGGACCGGGGCAGGGGGCAGCTTTGAAACGTCGGTCCTCGGCATCTTTAGAGGCACTAACTTCATCGAAACAGGCACCTACTTGCAAGCGCGCCCAGGCGAAAAATCACCCCTCAATCTTGGGCCCGCCCTCGGTGAATTCCGAGTGTGAGAGCGGTCGGTCCTGGAATCTCTCGTCAAAATGCGTCGAGAACACCGTGCCCTCCTCCGCGTCCACGGCATGTGTCACCAGCACCCAGGCCTTGCTTTCGCCCGTGGACGCCATCTCGAACTTTCCGACCCAGAGGACACGCCCGCGGAAAACCCTCAGGGAAAACGGAGCCACGAGGCCCGCGAAGTTCGGATATCGTTCCTTGATGGTCTCGAACGCGCGAAAGAATAGCGGGGCCACGGCATCGCTGTCCCACCAGGGACTTCCCTCCGGGATGTACTCCTCAATGCGGCCAACATGGACAACCCTCTTGTTCCGTGGCCGCAGCGCCGCCCGAATCGAGCCTGCATAGGGGACATAGACAGCAACGTCGTCCCCTTCAGGTGTCCCGAATACAAAACTCCATTTGAAGTTCGCGTTGAGCCGGCCATCAGCGGGCGCCTGGGCCGTGGGATCGTTCCTGTAGTGCAGCCCGATGCCCACGACGCCGTCCATCCTGCAGAACTTGAGCGGCATGGGTCCACGGCCCTGCGCATCAAGGAGGAGCTTGGCCCGCTCGAGCGCCTCGCGGCATGTCAGCGCGCCGCTCACCGGCATCGCCGATGAAAGGTCCTCCAACGCGGGCACGAAGATCGACGCAAAGACGGCGCGGAACCTTTCGATGAAGTCCAGGATGAACGGCCGAAGGCCTGCCAGGATCTCCTCGTACTCCTCCAGGGTGCCGTAGACGAATTCAGGGCACGTGTCGCTGTGCGGGAAATAGTCGCCTCCTCCGCAAAGCAGCAGAGGAGCGGTGCGCATGAAGCGAAGCGTCGAGTTGCCATCCGAAAAGAGCGCACACCGAACCTTGAATATCTTGCCGATGCGAATCCCGGGACTCGTGTCAAAGGAGATCCCAAAGCTCCATTTCTCACTTAGCTTCTCGGCAAACAAATGCCCATCATAGGGGAAAGACGCCTGCTTTTTCAGAAAGGGAAAGGAAGCCTTCATGAAGGCGCGAAGCACAGTCTCATATCGAAACGGCTCGGGCTTCGGGCCCCTCATGGCCTCCATGCGCAAAATTAAGCCATTTCCATCGGGATGGGATCCCTTGAGCGTTCTCCACTCGAACCCTCTTAACCTTAGGTCTTCCGCCACCACGCTGACCGCGTGATCGAAGGCGAGGCAAGCCGAGGCCAGATCGGGCGTTCGAACGGGTTTCGACTCGATGTACTTTCTGGTCTTGGCCGACGAAAAATCTATCCCCGTGGCTTCCCTGATTGCGCCGATGTCCGCCTTCTCGGCCTTCTTTCCAACCGATGTGGGAAAGCTGACCACGCTCGCGAGGTGAAACCTGATCTTCCTCCCCAGTCCTTTCGAGTCCGACATGCTGACGCTCCCCTTGGATCCGGTCGTCGAGCCGCACCATCGGGCATCCCGGATGGAAATGTGAACCGATGTGCGACGCGAGGCGCCTGGGGAAAGTTTTCCCAAAGCCTTCGTCAGTGCATCCAGCTTACCAAGCGGGAAGCCATTGCCTCCGTAGCCGTGATAGGAAAGGTGCTTCACGGTGCCGCCCGTCGCCCCGGGTTCGAGCGCTTGCAGCTCCGAGTACGTGTAATTTGGATTGGCCAAACCAAACTTGAATCCGCGTTGGTCCGCCGGCACAAACTCCGCCACGACCCTCAACGGCTCCCAGTGGGACGCCGTCACCATCAAGGATGTGGATGTCTCCTCCGTTGATTCGAGGAACAAGGCATGCCGCCTGAAGGCCTCCAAGCCCCCAGCCAGGTCCTTGGGCAGGTCCTTGGCGATCAGCGTGTATGACGTCGCCATCGCCTCCTCCTACGGGCGAAGCCCCGTCAAAGGCGCCCGCCGGGGATCGCCCTCCGCTCCCACGGACCTAGCTCTGCCTCATCGGCATGATGACGCAGATGAAGTTGTCCAAAGTCTTGAAGACGCCCGGGCTCACCTCGTCTTTGAGCTCGAGGAACACCTCGTCCTTCGCAAGAGCGCGAAGCGGGTCGATCACGAAAGCGGGGTTGAACGCCACCTGGAGGTCCGGGCCGCTGTAGCCGATCGCCATCGACTCGTGCGCCTCGCCGAAGTCCGGACTCTGCGCCGTGATCTCAAGGAGGTTGCTCGTCAGCTTCATGCGGACGGAGTTGGACTTCTCGGAGCACACGAGCGCCGCGCGGTGGACGCACTGCAGGAGGAGCTCCCTCTCGAGCTTGATCCTCTGGTGGGTCTCCTTGGGGATCACCTGCTGGTAGTTCGGGTAGCTGCCCTCGACGACCTTCGAGTATAGGTAGACGCTGTCGATCAGGCCGCTCGTGTCCTTGTCGGTCGCGATCTGGAAGGCGCACCGGCGGTCGTTGAAGTTGATCTTCACCTTGTCGCCCTTGTCGAGGATGCGGGTCAGCTCGCTCACCGTCTTGGCGGGGAGGATGATCGCCCCGGAACCGCTCGCGGCGACCTCCATCTCCTTGGAGACCAGGGCAAGGCGGCGGCCGTCGGTCGCGACGAGCGTGAGGCCGCCCTCCTTGAAGTTGAAGTACACGCCGTTCAGCGTGTAGCGGGTCTCGTCCTGGGACTGCGCGTACGAGACGCTCTTCAGCATCGCGGCCAGCTCGGGCTGCTGCAGCGTGTGGGCCTTCTCGTCGCCGAACTCGGGCAGCGGCGGGAACTCTTCCTTGCCCATGCCCATGATGCGGAAGGTCGAGCCTCCCGAGGAAAGCTTCACCTGGTGGTTAGGCGAGGCGTCGAACACGACGTCTGCGTTCGGCAGCTCTCGCACGATGCTCGCCAGGCGCTTGACCGGGAGCGTCACGGAGCCGCCCTCCTTCACGTCAGCCTTGATCTTGCAGCGTATGCCGAGGTCGAGATTGGTGGTCGTGAGCGAGAGCTGGTCCTTCTCGGCCTCGATCAGGACGTTGCTGAGGATAGGCATTGTTGCCTTCGATCCTACAACATTGAGTACCTGGGATAGGCCGTTGGCGAAGTGATCTCTGTTCGTCTTGAATTTCATTGGGTCCGGGGCGTGGTCTCGCTTGAAAGCGGGACAAGCTAACAAAGTCTAAATGACTGTAGATTCAATATGAATTAAAGCAGTAGTCGTATAAGGGGCTGGAAAGACCAGTAACCCGGACCTTTCGCTCGGAAAAGGGGCGTTTTTTCGATGCGAGCAATTCACGGGATGATGTGCACAAGGGGTGGGTTATTCGCAGGAGCCGGGTTGCTCGGAATGAGCCGACACGTTCCCGACATGATACTCGCAGACCTTCCTGTCCGGCTTCAACGGGGAGCCTTTGGGACAAGCCTTCCGCGCCGCCAGTGACGTATGACGCCGAAGAAAATGTAGCCCAGGCAGAGGCACATGAAGGCGACTTCCCTGAAGACCACGATTAACCCCAGGATGAGGATGACGGCGAGGAAGGTGCGAAAGCGGGTCTGGGTCTGCAGGTCGACCTTCTTGCCGCTTGGGTAGCGGAAGGTGCTCACCATCAGGTAGGCGATCAGCACCATGAGGGGTGGCAGTGCCAGCGATGCCTTGTTCAGCGACTTGTCGGAATCGCTCAACTTCAGGAGGAAAAGCACCACCGAGGCCACCGTCATGGCGGCGGCCGGCACCGGAAGGCCTACGAAATCCTTGTTGGACTCCTTCTTGCCGCGGTGCAGGAGGGGGTTCGTGATCACGTTGAACCGGGCCAGCCGGATCGCCGCGCAGAGAAGGTAGCCGAAGCCGACCGCACCCCCGATGTCCCGAAACCAGGGAAACTCCTGGGAGGGGGAGAGGATGAGGAAGAACATCAGGAACGCCGGGGCCATGCCGAACGACACGACGTCGGCCAGGGAGTCGAATTCCGCGCCAAACAGGGACTCACGGCCGCCCATGCGCGCCAGGCGCCCATCCAGGGTGTCGAAGACGGCGGCACCGAAGATGAAGTAGACCGCGTAACGGTAGTGCTCGCCGGCCGTGGCGGCCAGGTACAAGCCATCATCAGAGGTCCCGGCCAGCCTGGCGTGGATGCAATTGACGACCGCCATGAACCCACAGAGCAGGTTTCCCGCAGTCATCAGGTTCGGCAGGATGTAGATCCTGCTCGCCTGGGCCTCGTTGTAGGGGTCCTCGCGCGAGGCGAGGTCGCCTTCGCCCTGGGGCTGCCTGCGGCGCGGGAAGTTCATTTCGTCAGGCTCTCGAGGTACTTCCAGAACTTCGAGTGCTGCTCGATCAGCTGCTGCTCCGAGACGGGCAGCTTGTTGCGCAGCAGGAAGTCCTCGAGCGAGTTCTTGTGGAGGATGTAGTTCACGTGGAGGGTGTCCCCCGAGACGTCGAAGTAGAACCGATGCTGGCCGGCCCTCAAGCGATAGAAGGGCTTGCCGCTTCTCTGGAAGCGCCCGAGCGGCTCGCGCGGGTGCTCCAGGTCCACGGCCTTCACGGCGCTGATGGGTTCCACCACCTCGAGCTGGGCCATGGTCTCAAGCTTGTTCAGCTCGTGCATGGCTTGCTCTGAAAAAGTAACCTGATACATCGTCATTTGGGGTCTAAACTGGCGCAGTTTCCCCGCAACGCTATTCCTTGCAAAACGATGGCAGAAAAGCCCGTTAATCTCTCCGACATCCGGGCCGCGAGGCGGCGGATCAAGGGCGGCGTCATCGTGACCCCGTGCCCTGCGTCCATCCCGCTGAGCGAAATCACTGGTGCACGCATTGTTTGCAAACTCGACAACTTCCAGCGGACGGGCTCGTTCAAGGAAAGGGGCGCGCGCAATGCCCTCCTCAGGTTGCCGAAGACAAAACGCGCCAAGGGGGTCGTCGCGGCCTCCGCCGGCAACCATGCCCTCGGCCTGGCCTACCACGGCAAGCTCCTCGGGATACCGGTCACGGTCGTCATGCCCCAGTTTGCCCCGATCATCAAGATCGCGACCTGCCAGCGGCTCGGGGCGAGGGTGATCCTGCACGGCGCCGACTTCACGGAGGCCCGCGCGCAGGCGGACAGGCTGGTAGAGGCCGAGGGTCTCACCTACATCCACGGCTTTGACGACCCGGA
>Ga0302319_10000440_pt1 | contig 93860 bp, 64 predicted proteins | sample Bog_T0_2_FD_203319 | JGI IMG/M metagenome (GOLD analysis project Ga0302319, IMG submission 203319) | Peat permafrost microbial communities from Stordalen Mire near Abisko, Sweden - Bog_T0_2 | ecosystem: Environmental > Terrestrial > Soil > Wetlands > Peat | place: Sweden: Abisko, Stordalen Mire... | reverse complement strand
AGAAGCAAACGATCCTGAATAGGCTAGGTTGATCACAGGTTGACTTGGGCTCTGGCGCCGCTATGCATTTTAGGTGTTGAGCGAAGCGGATACCCAATATTTTGAATTGCCAGCGGGTCGGACAAACCCTAGCCGCTTGAGTCTTTTCGCTGTTGCTTCCCTCGTGGTGATGATGCTCCCATCCACGGCTTCCGCCGGCCACAAGCAATATGCGGTTATACCGAACACTCTTCGACATCCGGAAGTGAATCCAAAGACCGCTTTGGCTACGCTGCCGAATGAGGAAGTTCATTTTGCTATAAGCCTACTGCCGAGCGATCCGGTGGGATTACAGAAGTTCGTCGATCAGGTCAGTAACCCGTGGTCACCCAATTTCCGGCAGTTCCTGACGCCGGAACAGGTCGGAGAGAGATTTGGGCCATCGCAAGCGGACGTAGATGCGACTGTTTCATTCCTTACGTCAAACGGTTTTACAGTTTCGGATGTCGCCAAGAATCGTCTCGTGATCGTCGCCGATGGGACGGCAGACCAAGTTAGCTCGGCATTCCACACGAATCTAGGCTGGCTGTCTCGTGTCGATTCGAATGGGCTTCCAGGATTCTACCGAACAAACCTGACTCCTCTTCAGATGCCTACCAACTTGGTAACCAAGGTCCAGAGTATCGACGGAATCGACACATCGATCCAGAGACGACCTCATGCCACAACCACTCAACTCAATCCGACGCTGTTCCGAGCATGCTACAATGCCTCGACAAGCTATGGAGCCGGATTCTATGGCCAAGGCGTTCATATCGCCATCGCAAACTGGGATGGATACCGCCTCGACAACATTCCTTATTGGACGAGCCAGTACGCGCTTCCCGTGCCCTCGGGCGGATCAGGCTCGAACATCATTGTCGAGAAGGTCGGCACCGGTACAACCTATGGAGTCGGAACTCCGGGAGGCGAAGGCGATCTTGACCTCCAGGCCGTACTCGCCGCAGCCCCACTCGCCACGATTTATGACTATGACGACTCGACCAACGATACTGCTGCGCCGATCACCACTCTGAGCAGAATATCGAGCGATAACCTCGCCGATATCGTTACGGAGAGCTACGGTTGGGAGACTTCGGACAATAGCACCTATTACGGATCCACGTGGACTTCTGCCCACACGATCCACCTGTCGCTTAGCGCGCAAGGAATTACATACCTTGCTGCATCCGGCGATACAGGCACTTCCAACTTCCCGAGTAGAGGCGCAAGGTATGGCTACCCCGACATTGAGCCACAAGTGCTCGTTGTGGGTGGCTCGGTCGCAACCGTTAACTCAACCACCGGAGTCCGATCCAGCGAAGCAAGTTGGGGGCTTTCGGGTGGCTATGGTGGAACAGGCGGTTTCGATCCTTACGATACTTCAGCTCATGGATTCGCGTTCAATGTTGCCCCCTCGTATCAAACCAGCTATATTTCCTCCAAGACCAAGACGTATAACTATCGACTTATACCGGACCTTGTGTCTTCGGCTGGCGGCCAAAATGGCTTAGGCTCCAATTCGGGAACGGGCTGGGCTTATGCGATCTACTATAACGACGGTACCAGCTACCCGCTGGGAACCTTGATCCAAATCGACGGGACCAGTATTGCAAGCCCTGCCACCGCTGGCGGTCTGGGCGCCTTGATTGGGGAGGTCTTTAACGGAGTAACTCCGAATTCCTCACGATCAAATGTGCGATTTGGCCAAGTACAACCTTACTTGTACGCCATCGGATCCAACGCATCGGTGTTCTACGACATCACGACCGGCTCCAGCATCGGCAACCTTCCCGGAACCAGCACGGCTGCATCGCCAGCAGCGGGCTGGGACTATGCAACCGGCTGGGGCGCCCTGAACTTCGGGGGCTTGTACAGTTACATTAAGAGCAGCGGTACAAATCCCTAATCCTACAACACCAAGGGCCCAATCGGGCCCTTGGCTCCTTCTCACAAACGTCCTTAATAACGCGCTTCACCATCGGCTTGGCTGCTAGCATCTCGAATGAAACCGTTGGATCGCCTCGGACGCTCATTGACTAGGCCCGAGGTCAGGGGGTACTCGCCACCCCAGACGCACTATCTTGAGCAGCCCCAATCAATTGGGTCAGTGTAAACATTGATGGCCTAATTCGGTTGCCTCCGTAATTCATCCGGTTTGTCTGGGTTCTGGAAACCTTTTCCATCCTACTCGGGTCTGACACCGGAGACCAGCCACTTGCCAGCTACCGGTTTCCTGCAGAAATGAAAATGGAAGCCATCCTATGACCCGGGACTCAGCCTTGACTACTCCCAGTCGACGGACTCAATCAAGCACATCGGTGTCTCTTGGCCTAGTTGGGGTTGTTTTGTTCTTCATTGCCAGTGGATTTACCTGCTATTGGAGCATTCACGTCTTCAATCAAGACAGCGAACTTGTTGTCCATACCCATCAAGTGATGACTGCGCTTGAAGAATTGCTTTCCAGCATGAAAGACGCTGAAAGTGGGCAGCGTGGGTACGTGATTACTGGTAAGGAAGAGTATCTCGAACCCTATGACCAAGCGCTCCAGCAACTTGATGAGAGATTCGCCAATCTGGACCGGCTGAGCGAGAAAAGAACAAGCCAAGTCTCTCATCTTCAGGACATCAAAGACCACATTAGAGCTAAGACGAAGGAACTTAGCGAAACTATACTCCTTCGCAAGACCAAGGGTTTCGACGCGGCGATGGCGGTGGTCTTGACCAACCGAGGCAAAGCTGAAATGGACGCCTTGCGCTCGGATATCAGCTCGAGTTTTCAAGAGGAATCAGAACTGCGTGATTTGCGGCTTACTGAAATGGCAGGCGCCTATCGGACGTCAGTTATCAGCATCCTGCTTACCAGTCTTCTTGGGCTGTTCCTTTCAGGCGTAATCGCTCTTCAGGTGCGTCGGACAGCTTACTCCAGAGATCGACAACAATGGCTTCAGACCGGACAGGTTGGCCTGAGCACTGCGATTGCAGGTGATCTTCAAGTCGACCAACTCGCTAAAAATGTACTTCAATATGCGTGTGAATACCTAGACTCGCATGTTGGGGTTTGCTATGCCAATGATGGTAATTCCTATCACCGACTTGCAACCTACGGGGTAGCCGACAACAGTAGTCTGCCGGACAGTTTCGCGCCCGGGGATGGCCTTTTAGGGCAAGCCGTATTGAATTGTCGGACATTATTGGTTCGCGACATCCCTGAAGGGGATATCGCCGTAGCAACATCGATTGGCTGTATCAAGCCGCGCAACCTGATCGTGTCTCCCGCTGCGGTCGACAATTCGGTCTATGCAGTGTTGGAACTCGGATTTGTTCATCCACTAAACGCACTCACCATTGAATTGCTTGAACTGGTTTCCAATCCGATAGGAATCGCCTTTCGATCTGCGAACGATCGGGCAAAGCTGCAGGACTTGTTGGAAGAGACGCAACGTCAAAGCGCCAGCTTGCAGGTCCAAAGTGAAGAATTGCGGGTTACAAACGAGGAGTTGGATGAGCAAAGCCGAGCTCTCAATGAGACCCAAACGACCCTTGAGCAAAACAATGCTCAGCTTGAGGAGCAGGCTCAATTACTTGAAGGCCAGCGAGACGATCTGAACCGCGCCAAGGAAATCCTCGAAGTTCAGGCCAAAGATCTTGAGCAGACGATTCGGTTTAAGTCGGATTTCCTCTCCAACATGTCCCACGAACTACGCACGCCGCTCAATTCTTGTCTTATCCTGGCTAAGCTCCTGGGAGACAATCGAGAAGGGAATTTGACGAGTGAGCAAATTAAGTACGCCCAAACGATCCAGTCTTCTGGCAACGACCTGCTCGCCCTCATCAGCGACATTCTGGACCTTTCGAAGATTGAAGCCGGGCATATGGATATCCTGGTGCAACCAGTTCGAGTTTCTGAAGTTCTTGAGCGAATGGTCCGTACATTTGAACCAATCGCGGTTCAGAAGTCATTGAGATTCAAAGCCAAGATCGAGTCCGGGGCTCCCGAAACGATCCATACCGATCCCCAACGCCTGGATCAGGTACTGAAAAATCTCTTGTCAAATGCACTTAAATTCACCGACACCGGCGAGGTCACTCTCTGCGTTCAATCATTAACCCCTGGGTCCATATCCTTTTCTGTCGGGGATACCGGTATCGGAATTGACCTGGTTCAACATCAGATGGTTTTTGAAGCTTTTCGGCAAGCGGACGGCACTACCAACCGCAAGTACGGTGGCACGGGTTTGGGGCTTTCGATTTCGCGAGAGCTGGCCCACTTATTGGGAGGAGAGATTGTTCTAGTCAGCGAGCCAGGAAAAGGAAGCACGTTTACCGTGACCATTCCAGAAGATCTGGAGCCAAGTTCTCCCACTTCGGTTGCGGATTTTCCCACTGCCATTTCGAAACCGATCCTTGGCAAGGGACTCCATTCGGGCTCTGAGGTTGCAGTTGATATTGACGACGATCGAGGAGAACTAGTCAGCGGTGATCGAATTATCTTAGTGGTTGAAGATGACGAGACATTTTCAAGATTGCTCTCCGATCTGGCCCATGAGCTGGGATTTAAGTGCCTCCTTGCTATGAGCGGTGAATCCGCGTTGGCCCTCACGCTCAAATACCTTCCGGACGCCGTGCTTATGGACATTGGATTGCCCGACCAATCAGGCTTGTCCGTTATAGATCAACTGAAACACGACCCTCGCACACGGCACATTCCAATCCACGTTATATCCGGCAGCGACAGCGCTCGCACAGCCATGGTGCTAGGCGCAGTGGGATACTTGATGAAGCCGGTAAAGCGCGAGGACCTCGTTGAAGCTTTCTCGATTCTTGAGACACGCCTCAACAAGCGGCCGGGCCGCGTCCTCGTCGTCGAAGACGACGAGGTCCAACTGGAAAGCATGCGGCTTCTGCTCGATTCGCACGATGTAGAGACGGTCGGAGTCCGAAGTGCGGCGGAATGCCTTGAAACCCTCAGCACTTCTACTTTTGAATGCATGGTCCTCGATCTCAGTCTTCCAGACGCGACAGGCTTCTCACTGCTCGATACCTTGAGCAAAAGTGACACTTACTCATTCCCTCCCGTAATTGTCTATACAGGTCGAGAACTTTCGCCGGATGAGGAACAGCGACTTCGCAAATACTCCAAGTCAATCATCGTAAAGGGCGCGAAGTCGCCGGAACGTCTGCTTGACGAAGTGTCTCTCTTCCTGCATCAGGTCGTAGCTGATCTTCCCGCCGATAAGCAGCGCATGATAGAGCAAGCAAAGCACCGAGATGGCGCACTTGAAGACCGAGTCATTCTAATTGTTGAAGACGATATTCGAAACATCTTCGCCCTTACAAGCATATTGGAACCTCGTGGTGCGAAGGTCGAGATTGCCCGAAACGGTCGTGAAGCGATTGAATCCCTGACTCAATTTTTGAGTGGTCCTCGACCGCCAATAGATCTCGTACTCATGGACATCATGATGCCTGAAATGGATGGCTTTACCGCGATGCGCGAGATACGCAAAAACCCAAAGTGGAAGAAACTGCCAATCATTGCGCTGACCGCAAAAGCGATGAAGAGCGATCAAGCCCAATGTATCGAAGCAGGGGCGAATGACTACATTGCAAAGCCCTTAGACGTTGAGAAACTGCTCTCCCTAATCCGAGTATGGATGCCGCCAATCTGAGTCCACGCTATATCAAAACGCAAAAAAACCATGCCAAAATCCAACGAATTCGAACTGACGCTCTTATTGGAAGCGATCTACCAGAAGTACCACTATGACTTTCGGGGGTATTCGAAGGACTCCGTCGCGCGACGTCTTTCCCAAGCGAAAGAGCGGTTCAACTGCCGCAGCTATTCGATTTTGCAAGATCGAGTGCTTCACGAGCCCGCAATCTTTCCGGAGCTACTGTCCTTCCTTACTGTCCAGGTAAGCGAGATGTTTCGAGATCCGATCTACTTCAGGTCTTTGCGTGAGAATGTCATCCCCTACCTAAAAACCTATCCATCGCTAAAAGTGTGGGTCGCGGGCTGCTCCTCCGGCGAGGAGCTCTATTCTCTGGCAATCTTGTTCCGGGAAGAGGGGATCGAAAATCGAACGATTTTCTATGGTACGGACATCAACAACGAGGCTTTAAGGAAAGCCGAAAGAGGCATCTATCCGATAGACAGAATCCCGCTCTTTACCCACAATCACCAGCTATCCGGTGGTAAGTCGCCCCTGTCCGACTATTACACTGCCGCCTACGGACTGGCGGTGTTCGACAAGAGCCTTCGAGATCGGGCCGTATTCTCGGATCACAGCCTTGTTTCAGACTCGGTCTTTGCTGAAGTTCAATTGGTTTCTTGCCGGAATGTTCTGATCTATTTCGCCCAAGAACTGCAGGACCGAGCCATCGGTTTGTTTAAGGACGCCTTATCGCGGAAGGGGTTTTTGGGGCTGGGCTCGAAAGAGAGCTTAAGACTCTCTCAATTCTCCAAAGAGTTCATCGAATTCGAAAAGAGCGAGCGCATTTATCAAAAGAATGATGAAATCTCTGGAGGCTCACCTTGCTGAGACGCAGTCATTTGGTTAAATTCCTTCTTGTGGACGACCTGGAGGAGAATCTTCTTGCTTTAGAGGGTCTTTTGCAACGTGACGGACTTGAGATCATGCTTGCCAAGTCAGGCACCGACGCGCTGGAACTCTTGTTGAACAACGACTTCGCCCTCGCGATTCTGGATGTACAAATGCCGGGGATGGATGGCTTTGAATTGGCTGAACTCATGCGTTGGTCCGTGCGCACTCGCCACGTTCCCATTATCTTCCTCACTGCCGGAGGACCGGACGAAAAGCGCAGATTCCGAGGTTACGAAGCTGGCGCCGTCGACTTTTTGTTTAAGCCCATTGAGCCCGCCATCATGAGGGGCAAGGCCGAAGTCTTCTTCGACCTGTATTGCCAACGACAGGAAGTCGTGCAACAGCGAGACGAGTTGCGGTCTGTGATGCAAGAAAATGCTCGACTCCATGAGAAAATCCACCAACTCAACGAATCCCTGGAAGAGTGCATCAAAGGGCGAGTGCTTCATGCATCTGGGAGGAATCCCGATTCAGACGTTCCAGGTTAGGCTCACCCAAGTCGGCTTGCCTGAGATCGGTTGACACCAAGCAAGCGCGAACACCATCGGCATTAGGAGCAATTTGCGTTTGGCACTTTACAGACCCCGAAATCACTTTGGTTTGCTAAGAGCGCAGCTACCTTGACAGTAGCTGCTGCAACCTTTGGGTGAGTGCTTGCACTCACCTTTCTTACAGCATGTCGCAGTACCTGGACCTCCGCAGTTCCAAACTAGCTCGCCATTCTCACATGGAAAACGCAAACCTCTGTCGTCGTGCAACTCGACGGGCCGAAGCCGTTCACCTTGTTCTGCAAGTTCCGCTTCCAAAACGGACTGAAAATGCTGGACAAGCTCTTTGTCGTATTTTAGATTCTTGGGAGGATTGTCTGTGAGACCGGCCTCATATCGAATGATCGAGATAGCATCGCTTGCCGAGTATGCCTTCTTCTCTCCCTTAGATGGATCTCGGTATGGTCTGGGGTTTTTCAGGGCGTCATACCCGTCTACGATGCTGAAAATGCGTGCGCCAATCGGAATATTCGTTCCCTTCAACCCCTCGGGATAACCATGTCCATCCCACCACTCATGGTGGTAATGCGGAATATCGATAGCGCTTCCCAGCCCGATGTTCTCAAGGGCAAGAAAAGCGTCTTCTGCGTGCCGCATCATCTTTTCCCTCTCACAGCAGCAAAGCGCGCCCTCCTTATAGAGGATGGCGTCCGGGGTTCCAATCTTACCGATATCGTGAAGAAGCGCACCGATTCTGATTTGCTTCACGTCCTCCGGTGTAAGGTAATTCCTATTGGAAGTTAAAGGCGCATCCATGCAGAAACTCGCGAGTTTGGTTGCCCAATCGACCACACGGCGTGTGTGCTCTTCAGTTTCTTCATCCCGACCGTGCAGGAGTTTCACGACCGCCTCGATGTACTCAAATCTCTCCCTATCCAGCGTATCTTTTGCTTCATTAAGCGCGCCGAGGTTCGCTTGAACGGCGTAGGTAGCGGCAAGCGTGGACGAGAATAGCGTAAGTTCAGATTCCAGTTGAGCGTAAAGGTCGCTAGCGTCAACTGCTCGATCGCGAGAATAGATCTCCAACATTCCAAAGAAGCGGTCGCCGGCGTAAATCGGAACATCGCATCTCCAAGTAAATCTCTCCAGGTTCCAACTGCTCAATCGGCTAGCCTGCCAGGGCTGGAGAGTCGTTGAGTGGACCACTTCTCTCTTTACATTGACACCCGTACCACGGAGATCGTCGTAGAGCTTGCGGTAACGATCGGGAAAGTCAAAGCCGACACAGTCTTCGCATTTTAGGAGCGACGAGTTATCGTGAATGCTGATCCCAACCGCATCGACTTGAAGTGCATAGCGTATTCGATTGAGGAAATCCTTCTTGTTAAACCGGAACTGCCGGTTCTCCAAGACGATCCCCCAGTGGTCGATGATCGCGTGGCACACCTCACTCCGTCTTGAAGCGCTCGCCTGCATTGCTGCCCTCTCAGTTTCGTCACGAACAACTCTCAAGATTTGCGCCTCGCCAGTATCCGATTTCAAAGCAATCGAGGTGACGACCACCGCAAGTCGCTTGCCGGTACCCTTCTGAATTCTCCAATCGGACTTTGTAACGATCGATGGTTGGCCATGGGCAAAAAGCATGTCAAATTCCGCCTGAAGTTGAGGTTCCAGCGTCCGCGGCCACGTTTCTTGAATGGTCTTTGGGGGACGATCGCCAAAGCCAAATAACTCCAAGAGTTCCTTGTTGCACTTGAGAACTCGTCCTGCTCGATCTACGGTAAGTGCTCCGGTAGGAATGTTGTCGAAGAAGGAGTCAAGGTTCTTCTGGGCTATTTGGAATCTTTCGCCGCTTTGCTTGTCTAGGTACGCCTCGATACCATGTAGAATTTGCCGATTCTCCTGTCTTGCTTGGGACGCGATCTGACGCGACTCATTTGCAAATCGATAGGCGTTCTCAAAATCACCTTTGAACAGGGCGCAGCGCTCGGCCGCCCTCAAATACAGGGGCATCACTTGAGGGTTTGTCGCTGACTTCCCGGTGGCAAGGATCGCTTCTGCATCTGCTGGGAGTTCGCGCGAAGCGCTCGGGTCTTCGAGCTTAATTCGGAGGGTACAAGCCAACGACTCCAATCTGGCGAACAATCCGATATCGAGTCCGTCACTTTCGGTACCGGACTCTCGTGCAAGGTCAGCGAACTCAGTGGCAGCCTGCTCGCGATGCCCCGAAGCACATACTGCCCGAATCAACGTATATCGGTGGGTCAATCTGTGAGGCGATGAGGGATCTGTATTCTCAACCGCCAATCTGGCATCATGAACAGCGCCGTTTGGATCCTCCGCTTGGTCTCCAAAACCAAGGAGAGCTTGAGCACGAGTACAGTAGGCCCGAGCCAACGTGCGACGGATCTCCGTCTCACCGAGAACGTCTCTCAGTGCCTTCGTAGATTCGATCACATGGTCCACTATCTTCAACGCCTTCTCAGTGGCGCCAAGCATAAAGTAGATCCGAGCCTGACCATCCAACGCGAAAGTCTCGGCCCACTCAAGCCTCCGCATAAACACCGGGGATTCTGATGTGGTGATAATCGGAGTTAGGTCTTGGGCTTCTAACGCAATTTCGTGCAGTTCCTTAAAGGCCTCAACGTATTGATCTTTCTCTCGATGGCGACGAGCACGCAGATTACGCGCCATGAGAAGCCATACCTTTACCGAAGGGTGGTGGGCAAACTCGGACCGAGATAGAACCGATATGGCTTTTTCGGAGATCACCTCGATCCGATCGTATGACCGGATGAAGATCAGCAGCCTTCCACCACGGATAAGTGGCAGTGCTTGTGCAAGCACTTCGTCGAAGGATGGCCTTGTGGATTGCGCTGCCAATCGTTCTGCTCGCCGCGATAGCGCTTCGAGCTTGAGGATAGTGATCTCAGGTTTCTCATAGAGCGTATCCTGCCAGTACTCAACTCTTTCTCGTATTTCGGTGCAAGATAGGTTCTCGCACTCCTTATCAAACTGCTCGTCAAACTGCATCTTCGCGTCACCAATCGTACTCGGGAGAGCCCATTAGGCACCCAAAATAGATTACAACCCTACTCTTGCCAGACCATGTACCCCGGCCAAAAAGTGCAATAATTCGTCTTAGATGCCGTCTTCCAATCTTGTGTCTATCACTATGTCGATGATTTCAACTTCGTCATTCATCTAAGAGTGGCGCCGCGTCTGCGTTTAAGGGAGCCCAAAATCTACGCGCAGTCTAGGATCGCCTCGTCGCCGCACCACCAGGACATGAAAGGAGGTGTGATCGAGTGGTCGTGATTGGTCAGGCATGATGACAAGCAGCATGCCCGCACTTCCTTACCAGGTTGAGTTCATTTACCGTTCCGGACCGATACTCGACAATTCGATCAGTCCGTTCCCCAACTCCAGTTTTGAAAGGTCCCGTCGAGAGCGGCGATTTGAGGAAGCCACCGGGAACGGTAGCGTTCATAGTTGAATGGAGGCCTGCCGAGTAGGTAATGGCCACATCCGGTTCGGCCACCGTCCTGCCATGAGAAAAGAAAGAGGCGCTGTTCCGATCCATCAACCTCAATGAATCCGCATCGAGACCTGTCGCTCGGTCCTACTACAAATGGAGACTCAAACAAAGTCTCGCCAGTATCCGCATCCCAAATGCGGACCGTTCCAGCATGACTCGCAAGAGTGTCATTCACGGCTGAGACCTCCAGTCGATGAGTCGCATCAGGTTCATGTACAACAATCGTGAAAGGTGAGTGAGCCCGTTTGAGATACCAATACGCGAGTTTTTTCTCGAAGAAATAGTCGACGATCGCGTCGGACATTTGGGGCCAACCGTCCATGATGTTCCACCAGAGGATTCCGGTCGTTCTTCCCTTTTGTTGACGAAATAATTCGAGAAAGAATTTCATCGCTTCTGCCTGAACAATTTGGGAGGCTAACGCGAAGTGGTCAAGGCCATCCGGAATGGGGCCGAACATCTCACGGACCTGAGTGTGCATCAGACGGATCCGTTGAAACTGAGGGAGTTCCGGTATTGGATCAGTCGAGTGAAGATCCCACTCCTCGTTGTTGAGATTGGGCCACAGTTTTCCGGGTGAAATGAAGCGGCGAATCGAGGATGGTCGAGGACAGCCGTGGTAGCCGATTTCGGAGACGAAAATGGCCGTGTTATGGAGGTAGAAGTCCGACTTGTAGTAGTTTCTCGGGCCCCAAAGATGTTGCTCGGGCACCACTCGATTGGGTCTCTCGAATGCCAAAGCCGCTGAAGGAAAGTGTGGAGAACTAGGCAGATACGGTCGGCGTCGATCAAGCAAGCGAACCACCTCTGGCAAGATCTCACGAGTCAGGCGGTTCTTATCTGGATCTGTTCGCTCGGCGTGCCAGCATACATGAAGTTCATCCACCTCATTATCGCCGCTCCAAAGCACGATAGACGGATGTTGCCGTAACTCGCGGACAACCCAAATTGCCTCACTTTTGATCGTTTCCAGGAATTCTGGCGCCTGTGGATACGCCGCGCAGGCCATTCCGAAATCCTGCCAAACCAAAATTCCCTGTCGATCGCAAATGTCGTAGAATTGGTGTGTCTCGTATACGTTTCCACCCCAACAGCGGACCATGTTGCACTCCAAGTCAGCTACCAGAGCCAAAACCTGGGGTATCCGGTCTGCATCTCTGCTGTGAAAAGCATCTATCGGGACCCAATTGGAACCTCGACAAAAAATGGGCATACCATTGACAACAAAGGAGAATCTGCCCGGGCTTTCCGGTGTGTGCAGATCCGTATGGTCCAACTCGACGGTCCGGATGCCGAAGTGGAATTGGCGACCGGATAAGGGCGACCCAGCATATAGCAACGTGACCACGACATCGTAGAGCGCCGGGTCTCCATAACCATGAGGCCACCAAAGTGCGGGATTCGGGACTTGTATCTGAAAGGCGCCTTGGGTAGAAGGGACGGGAAGAACCGCCATGAAAAGGGATGAGCCGCATTTGCCATCCACCCGGATCGAAAAGTCACGCAGCGGTTTATCAGTCCGAAAGGCATACCGTGCCTCAACCAGTGCCTCGTCCTCCGAAATTCGGATCGTATCCAAAAAGAAGTCCGTAAGTTCTGTCGGTGGTTTCTCTTCGAGTCGGACTGAGCGCCAAATGCCTGCAGAAAGGACTCTGGGCATGATATCCCAACCATAGGCATGGGCCGGCTTTCTCGCCCAGAGGCTCTCCCAGCGGTACGGCCCAGCCACCGACTGTAAATCGATGGGCAAGTCTCTTACCGCGTTGATTGGAGAAGCAAGGCGAATCGCGATGCGATTTGTCTCGCCTTGCGATCGCAATGCACTTGAAATATCAAATCGATGCCCGATCATTGAGTTTTCGCAACGACCCATCTCAATGTCGTTGACCCAAATCGTAGCAAAGCAATCGAGCCCCTCGAAAACGATCTCCGTTCCGCTTAACGTCGACCAGTCAGGAGTCGGAAATTCGCGGAAATACCACCATTGGTAGCTCTCGAACCGTCGGACCTCAAGAATGTTCAGACCAAAAAAGGGATCTGCAGAGATCAGACCGGCTCTGGCAAGATCAAGCTCGACGTTTCCCGGAACCACCGCTGGGATTCGGTCGCATCGAAACTCGCTGACTTCTGATGGCAATTTCGGGTAGGGCTCTATCTCGTCGTAATAGGCCAGATCCCACTTACCATTCAGATCGAATGTAGATCGCATGACGTAACCCTTTCGAGCATCAGACGAGCCGCATTCCGGCCCTGGCGTATACAGTCCGGTATCCCCGTTCCTCGGTAGGATCCTCCTGCCAGGAGGATCGGTAAGTCTCCGATCGACGACTCGATTTGATCCATCAGATCGGAGTGCCCAAGTTCGTATTGCGGCATGGCATGCGTCCATCGGTCGACTTGGTTCCATTCAGGTCTGACTGCGACGCCGAGTTGCTTTGAGATCGTCTCCAGGGCCATTTCCACGAGATTTGCGTCCGTAAAATCATCCACATTCAACCCACCGTCTCGCCCCATGAAAGCGCGGAGCAGGGCCGTGCTCTCGGGTGCTCGATCGGGCCACTTAGACGAACTGAACGTGCAACCGGTAATCCAGGCTGGTTCACTGGCAGGCACAAGAAATCCGTTACCGTGGAATCCATGGGGAAATGCCGATTGAGGAAAGGCAAAACTCACAACCGCCGTCGAGGCATGCCTAATCTTCGCCAGCAACTCTGAAGCCTCTGGCGCCAAGTCGCGGAGAAGTTCCCCAACCGAATAGGATGGAATCGAGAAGATGATCGCATCGGCTTGGATCACGTCCGCCCCCAGAATGAGAAAGCCGCCTGTCGCAGTTCTTTCGATTGAAGAAACTCGGTGATTCAAGCGCAAGTCGACTCCATCCAATCGATCTACCAGCACATCGACAAGGCGCTGAACGCCCCCACGCAAAGTCAGGAACCCCGGTCGTCGAGGACCGTGACCAGCGCTGGATGCAGTCGGAGCGCTGTCCATGGTCAGCTTCCCGTTCTTTTGTTCGATCCCGATATAGGTCGGGTAGAGCGCTTTCATGCTCAAAACTTCGGCATCTCCAGCATGGATTCCGGCCAACAGGGGTTCCGCCAGGGTCTTCGAGAAATGGGTTCCAAATCGACGACGGAAGAAAGAAGCGATCGTCTCGTCGTCTCCAGTGCCCTTTGGAACACGACTTTCAGAGCGAATTCGCTTCCGAGTTGCCGCCCCGAGGAACCCAATGGACTCGAGGGCGCTCGAAGCGGAAGGAATCAAGCTAGCCATCGCACGCGGAACCGCGTGCAACTTCCCTCCGACCAGAATTGAAAAGCCGCTCCCGATCGGCTCGACAAACTCGTCCTCAAGCCCTAATTCGGTCATAAGGTCAACTGCCCAAGGTTTGGACGTAAAGACCGAGTCTGGACCTCCTTCTACGAGCAGCCCATCGGAATGATGAGTCAAGATTTTGCCGCCCAGCCGGTTTGATGACTCGATCAACGTGATCTTGTATCTTCCGTCCCGCTGAAGATCGTAGGCTGCACTAAGGCCAGCGATGCCTCCCCCGATGATGACGATGCGTGCCATAGAGTCGTGTGAATGCTCCTGTTCCCCGGTGAGAAGAGGCCGGAAAGTCATGGTACCAGTCAACTCTTGTTTCCTGTCTATGCAGTCGCCATCAGGGCGGCTGGTTCGTAATCGCAAAGTGGATCGCTCCCAGCCGGATTACCGGTATGGGCAAAGGCTCTTGCTCGAGAGCCGCCGCAGATTCTACGATACTCGCATTCCCCACACTTGCCTTCAAAGTTGTCCACATCCCGAACGACTCTGAAAACATCTGAGGATTGGTAAATCTCCTTGAGAGATTGCGACCGAATGTCCCCTGCTTCCAGGGGTAAGAACCCGGACGGATAAACCTTGCCAACATGTGAAATGAAGACGATTCCGTTTCCATCTCGAATTCCATATCCGGCATGGACACTTGTACCACGCATCTCTTCAGACGACATTCCTTGCTTCTTCATTGTTTCCGAGGCAACGCGTCGATAAGATGGAGCTTCAGTGGTCTTAATTTGGAACGGAGCTTGGGGCACTAAGCGCTGAACCCAGTGCATGATCTCTTCCCCGCAAATTGGGTCTACCTCGTTAAGCTGTTTACCTCGACCGACCGCGATCAGGAAGAACAAGCTCCATCGCATCAAGGGGAAGCTGTGTACCAGATTGTATATATCTTCAAGGTCGTCTACCGTTTCCTCGGCGACCAACGTATTGATCTGGAGTGGAAGACCGACTTCGCCCGCCCATCGCGCGGCCTGCATCGTAATGTCGAAGCAGCCAGGCACTTGGCGAATGTTATCGTGCCGAGCAGCGTTGGATCCATCCAAGCTCAGCGCCAAACTGTCGATTCCGGCAGCTTTGAGCTGCTCGAACATCTCTTTGGTTAGGAATGGACTTGCCGCCGGTGTAATCGATACTCTGAGGCCGCGTGATCTTGCCGACGCGATTAGGTCGAAGAGTCGATCCCGATGGAGTGGATCGCCGCCCGTCAGCACCAAGTGCGGCAAAGGCTCCCCGAAGGACGCTATGTCGTCTAACAACTTCTCTGCTTCGTCAAAACTCAGTTGATTGGGGTGGGGCAAAGGCATTGCGGATGCTCGACAATGCTTGCAAGCCAACGGACAGGCCTGCGTTGTCTCCCAGTAAACCAGCATGGGACGTTCTGCGAAATCAATGCGTGCGGAGTGTGTCATGGGATTCGGTTTTCCAATAGCCAGACCAATCGGCCTGACGGTTCATGTTTGTTTGGGTTCATCGGCTATTCGCCGTAGACGAAGGCACCTCCAAGATGTCCCGCGTATGAGATCAAAACAAAGCACAGAGTGGCGAGAATGTAGTAGATAATCCGACTTGGAAGATGCATTTTCTCGTGTTTATCTACTCGCAGGGCGATCATGATGAGCATGAGAAATACGGAAATGCCGGCTAAGATCAAGTGGGTAAGAATGAGTCCTCTAAATGGGATCTTCTGAACGTACATGGCAAGTAGGCCAGTGGCAATGCCTCCGAAGGAAGTTACGGCTGCCATCACGATGTTGTACCAACCAGAGATCAAGAGGTGCCTGTTTCGCCGAATTAGGCCAGCGGCGTCCAAAAAGAGTCCGGCAATGAAGAGAGCAATTGGGAAGTGTACGACTGCCGGGTGAAACCCATTCTTGGGGATCAGTGATTTTGGCTTTGCAGGAACCGGAGCTGGCGGCGGAGTCTTGGCGCTAACGGGACCGGGTTCGCCTGGAGATGTGCCACCCAGAATCTTCTGCTCGTTGGTCTTACCTGATCCGTTTGAGTCGAGAGCGCCCACCGTTTTGAGAATCGCGGCATTGAGAGTGTCTGTTCCGGCATCTGCAAGACCCTTTTTCAGATCACGACCATATGGGGTCATTTTGGTATAGTCGTCTTCAGTCTGGTGACATATGAGGCAAGCCTTTTGTCCCAAGACTGAGCTATCGCTAATCTTGTATGTACTCATGAAGAGATCGAGAAACTCGCTCTTTGCAAAGACGGTAGCAGAGATACTTGACAAGATTAATGCGAATGCAATGCGGAACTTCATATTTAGTTCCCTCCAGGGAAGAGTATTCTCCAGTCGCAGTTGCCGGGGTAAGTCATCATTTCTCAGGACCAAGAACCTAGTCCATGGCGGAGGCTTGCAACGGAGTGCCTTATAGGCATTTACAAATAATCTAGGGGCACGCATTAAGGCCTACCCCTGAATTCGTACCACCATGATTGAGTGGCACGCTAAAGAAAGGATCCAACCACTCTTCGACACAGCATCGACGGTATGTCGATGCTGTGGAAGAACGAGAGATCCTTACTCAGGCTTTTTGCCGGGATTAATGTCGCCCTTGATCTTGGCGATATTCGTCTTGCCGTCCTTGAGAGAATCTAGCCCCTCGACCTTGGCAAGGAGTTCAGACGTCAGCTTCTTAGTGCCGGCTTCCTTCATCACTAATTGAAGGTCCTTGCCGTATGCGTTCAATTTGCCGCCCTTTTTAGTCATATGGCAATTGATGCACGTGTCGGCGCCGATCTTGGATTCCTTCTGAATGTTATATTTGGCCTGGAACACTTTCCAGCTCGCAGTGGTTGGCAGCGCGAAGGCGCCGAGCGCTACAAGTGCGACGATCGAGATTGTTCGTTTCATTATCTTTATCCTAAGTATTTTGCTTTGCGAGTCGCTGGTTTCTCTTACTCGTGGGCACCATTACCTTTTCGGCGGCCTTCGACACAAAAGGAACACGCCGGTACACGGCTGCGAGAAGCCCAGCTACAGTCATCAACCCGGTGCCCAGCCAAACAAGCAGAACCATTGGTTTGTTATAAACATCAATGGGATACATCGGGTTCGAGAGTTCAAATTGGAGGTTTACGGATCGATCGGCTGCATTGATAGATGCAACCGATACATTCAGGTTGTCGTCGAGGGCGGCATCATGGTGAGTCGGGCCACCATCTCCAGCCAGTTCAATGGATGGATGCACCGTCCGAGTTTTGCTTCCGGCGCTGATCGTAAGATTAGCAACGAATGCGGTGCCTGGCTGTCCAGGCTGCCCATTCATGGACATGTTGTCGTATTTGATAACGAGCCCCCCGAAGACCTTCGTATCGCCTTCTTTGAGCTGCATCGGGTCGCTGATTTCGTTTTGAGGGGGCCTGAGAGCGACGTACACATCGTATAGCGGTCGATGTACGACTGCCGGCCAGACCATTGTGTTCTCGTTTCCGCCGTCGCCGGGCACTTTGTACATTCCAGGGGCGGCCGTGAAGAGCAGATTCTTAGTGTTATCGTCGCTGTAGACGTCAAAGAGGACGTGATTATTGTGATCGCGATCTGTTGAGGTCATCCGGCGATACTTGAATTCATATCCAAGAGCTTTGCCAGGATGCCCCTTCATGACCATTACTTGGTCTTTCTGTTCAAAACCTCGAGAGATTATAAGGCCCACCATCAGAACAACTAAGCCGATGTGAGCCAGGAACGGAGCCCATCCAAGTCGGCTGCGCTTTCGCAACTCCCAGATACGCCATATGTTTCCGAGAATCGCAAAACTACACACTCCGACCAAGAAAAGAAGCCAAGCCATGCCCGGCAAATTGTGTTTACCCAGGAGAGTAACCACTGGAGAGTGGTCAATAACCTTCCCAAACGGAGTGTAAACCAGACATATCATGAACATCCCTGTCACCCCGACCGCGATACATGCTACTGAATAGAACCGGCTAAGCAGGTCCTTTCCAGTGGCGTTGCGCCAGGGAGCGAAAGGTGTGATTGCCATCAGGATAAGCGTCGGGATAAAGAACCAGGTGAGGACCTGATGGTAAAGTCCTTCCTCAACGACTTTGGAAGGTTGATGCCGCAGCGCCTGTACGAATGGGATGCTCATCCCGATCAGCGTAGCAATACCAATTGCTGAGACGGTCGCGATTCCAACGTTGATCAGTGTTTCCCGGCCATAAGTCGGCGCTTCTTCGGCAACCTTGGAGCTTGCATCCGGTGCCTCAGACGTCTTAACCCCAGTTTCCTTACCGCTCTGACGCATCTGCACCCAGCGCGTTCCCAGAAGCCCAAAGAACGAAACAAACGCGAGTCCCATAAGTCCGACCAGCAATTTGAGTGCCGATCGGTTCATTTCGGCAAAGCTGTGGATGCTTGCATCGGCCAAGAAGCCGGAGCGAGTTAGAAATGTCCCGTATAGAAAAGCGAGGAAGGGCAAACCTCCCATCAAGATGTTGGCTGCCTTTTTGGTTCCCCTTGCGGTTTGGATGATAATGCCGTGGATAAACGCAATCGACAGACACCAAGGAACAAAGCTGACGTTCTCGACGGGATCCCACATCCAGAATCCGCCCCATCCTAGAGTTTCGTAAGCCCAGAAACCGCCCATACAAAGACCAAGGCCAAGTATGGATGCGGCTGCAAGAGCCCATGGGCGCACCCTGGGTAGCCAATTATCGAAGTCGCGCTCCATCAAAGCGGAAAAGGCATAGGCGAATAAAACGGTTAGGGCGCCAAAGCCCAAGAATATCGTCGGAGGATGGATCGTCACCCAGTAGTTCTGTAAGGATGGCGCAAGCCCTGCACCGTTTGCCGGGACGATTGTCTGACCATCGATCTGATTGAGCTGGAATGGAGATTCAAATGCCAAGATCCCAGAAAGACCGGCAAGAAACGTGCCGTAGGCAACTGAGTACCACCGTCGAAACAGCCCGGTCTCTCTGGCGGTGAGCACAAGGAACAAACCAGAAGCACATGCCCAGAGAAGGAAACTTCCTTGCTGACCCGACCAAATGCCCGCGATACGATATTGCAGCGCGTTGGAATTATCGCCGTGCTGATACACGTAAGCGTATTCAAAGCGGTTGCCGACGAACAAAGCGCCGAGGCTAACGAAGGCTCCGAACAGACTTAGAACGCCGAGGTTTAATGAAACTGCGGCTGCCCTCTTGAGATAAGAGAATCTCGGAGCAAGGACCCAGCCGATAACGGCTAAAGTAAAGAGTAGCGCTGCTAGTAGGACGGCGTTACGTCCTAAATCCCCTATAGTAAGGGACCAGTTGGGAGGGACAGGAGGTGTCGTGGTCTCATCCATGATCGAATTCCGTAGCTTGAGTGTGGTCTAGGACTTGCCCGAAGACAAGTCCTTTTTTATAACCACACCGGGCCTTAGTCGATCGGTAACTTCGCCAGGTTCTTTCGAGCTAGCTTGATCTGCTGGAGCTTCACCGCCATTGGCATCTTGGCGATCTCGCTTCGGTTGGCTTTCGGCAAGCCAAGGTTCTGCAGGTTGGTCTCTGCCCACTGCATCAGATATCGAGTGTAAGCCGGGTTGTGGACTCCATAGTCCCCCGAAATAACCTCGTAGTAGTAGTTGTGTCGGGCCCGCTTGATCTCGATCGGGATCGCAGCCTGGCTAGAAGGCGTCCCCGTCTGATTGGAAGAGAAGTCCCATCCCGTCGGATTGCCGAAAGTGGTTTGGGCCCAATTCGACATCTCAGTATTGAGGGCCGTGAGGTCATCGACGATTTCAGTCTGGAGCGCTGATGCTCTCGCTGCCGCATCGGTTGTGGTGTGGCATGGAGCGCAGCCTTCGTAGCTCACAGTAAAGGTGTGTCGCGATGCAGGCATGTGACAGGTCGCACATTGGCCCGGTGCCAAGGCATGGGTGCCTGACCGCTGCGGAGGCCCGTCTGGGCTTTCGGCGCCGCCGACTCCCAGCAGGGAATTGAACTGGTTGCTGTGGTGCGCGGACGGTCTTGAAGTGTTCGCCTGAAGGTACGTATCGGTACCATTCGTTGCGCGGCCATTGTGGCACTGCCCACAGATCTGATTTACGCGCGTGTACTGGTCCGGTGTCGTTCCCGGAGCGATCCCGGTGCTAGCCGTCAATACTTCAGAATGGTAGATTTGAGCCTCTTGGCCCGTGCCGGTCAAGTTCCCCGTCTTCGCATGCGGGTTGTGGCACGTTGCGCATGATGCGGTGTACGGCACCGTATTAAGAATGCTGTTACATGCATTGACGATTTGAGTAGTCGTCATCTGTTCTGGCGTAACACCGTTTTCCGTATATTGAGCTCGTACAAGACCGCCGTGGCAGAGCATGCATTGCTGCGTTTGTCCGTCGGCTGCTGGACTCGACACGGTTTCCGTAATCGGAGTGGTAATAACTTGAGAGTGCTCCGATGCTGCCCAATCGTCGTGCTCGGGACCGTGGCATTGGCCACAAACCGCAGGCGATGTTATATTCGGGAACGTCAAGATGGCGTTCGGCGTGCCGTCAGCGTTAGTAGGCTGCGCTTGGTGGGCGCCGCCGGGACCGTGGCAATTTTCGCATGTCACACCCTTAGAGGCGTGGACGGTTAGCTTCCACGTCGCATACTGACCGGTTTCCGAACCGGTTGGTGTCGTTGAGAGCGATGCCAATTTCGCCGCAACATGTTGTGAGGTCGATGCGCCGCCGTGGCACGTTGCCGCCGCGCACGCAAGTGGCCCGATACTTTTCGAGGCTTTTTGTGCAGGCGTCAAGAGCGCCAGGAAAGCCTGTGTCGGCGCATTCGAGCCTGGCGAAGTTGCCGGACTGGCTGGTCCGCCAACGCCGCCGCAACTCTGCAGCAACACAGTTCCGACGATCAGTGGGACGCATGCAAACAATGTGAGCCATCGTGCTTTCATAAGTCCTCCGTTCTTTGTCCCTTCGAATTCGGTCTCATTTCACTCATTGCTTAGAATCGGGTTCCGACTTTCACTTGTAAGATGGGTGCGTCGAAAGTGTCCACGTCATAGAGTCGATCCCGTTGGAGCCAAGGGGAATAGGTGATCTGGAAGTTACGTTCCTTTCCAAAATCCAAACGGTAAGTCAACGCGACCTGCTGACCCCATTCGTCTTGGGTGTAGAAACTTGTTAGGACGAGGGAGAGGTTTTCGCGCGAGTTTCGCGTGTAATCCAATCCAAACATATACGTTTCACTCGACGGGAAGTAGCTTAAGAGAGATGACTCTTCTGGCGAAGGTCCGCCCGCTTGGTACTGATCTGAAGCGAACTCGGCATAACCGAGAAGCTTTGGAGAGAACACATAGCTGCCGCCAAGTGCGAAGTTATACCAATTGATCGATAGACCGCGTTCGTCATTCTGACGATATCGATATGTGTAAGAAAGATAGCTTGAGGCGACTTCGTTGCCCGTGTTGACCTTGGCCTCCACGTTTTCTTGCCGACTCCAATAGAGTAACGTTGGGTCGCTTGTAAGGAAGACGGGTGCGCTCGTCAAGTCCACCACTGAACTCTTCAAGCTAACACGATAAGTCTTTGCAAGCCGACCGTTCAGCTTGAAATCCCACTCGTTCCATTCCGGTACGTCGACGTAGCTATGGTCGCTGCGAACTCGCTCTTCTTCTCGGTGATCGAATCCTAGCGCTGCCCCCCATTGCCCCAACTGGAAGTTCAAATTCCCACCTGTGCTCAGCTTCTTTCGCACGTATGCGTTCTGAACGGAACTCAGGTCAAGTATCTGTTCGCTCCAGTGAGCGCCCAGCGCTGAGCCATCGGTTACATCGTATACGCCGCTTACCGAATAGTCTCGGATAAAGCTATCTGCAAGGCCTTGTTGTTGGATGATGGACGTCGCCAATGTTGCTTCCGTCGACAACCGGCTACCCCAATTGCCGAGATACCGAAGCTCTCCACGGTCCGTCTGACTATTCGGCTGGGTTTGGGTGAGATCGCTAAAGCGGTTCTCCGTAAACGTCATACCGAGAGTCGAACCTCCCATCTGCTTCTGCGTCCCGAGCGCAAGCGTTCCATTATTGAAATTCTGCTGCACGAGAGGCGCTGGAAAGGCGTGTTGGGATTCTTCGTATTGATAGGATGCGAAGGCTCCGAAATTTGGGGCAATCTGATGTTCGATCGTCGCTTTCCAAGCCTTATCTTGGCTTGGCGAGAGCGTTCCAACGGTTGGATTAAAGAATGAGAAGGTACTTGCACTGAGGTCTAGGCTTGTAGACGAGCCCCATTGCCCAATGAGGCGAGTACCGTAGTCGTTTCCCGGATCCCCTTTGAAGTCGAACGAATAGAAGTGGTCGTGATCGTACGGTGTTAGCAAGGATAAGTCGGCAATCCCGAATCCGCCCTGCAAATAGCCGTTTTGGTGAATCGCGTTTATATTCCGCGTCGATGTCCAAGTCGTGTATGCCAGATCAAGCGAATTGTAGAGGGGCTTTGCTTCGGCATCATCCGATGCGTCGCTCGACTTGTCGTCTTCCTTCTTCGTCTTGTCTGCTGGGGCCTGTTTCTTGTCGGCCGATACCTTCTGTTTCCTATCGGTTGCAGGTTTTTTCGCCTGCTTGTCGGTTGTAGGGGTGGTCGCGCCTTGAGCAGGGATGGGCGCCTCTTGACCATGCGCACAGGCGAGCATTACCGCAGTTCCAGCGATCGTCGCAAGTGGTGTCATCCATCGCTTCATCTTCAGTTCCTCCTAATTGCTCAAGAATTTGTTGCTGCTGTTGCTTCCGTGAGGGGCAACGTGGCAGCCAGCCGACCAGCAGGTTTCGCCTGGGTGGTGGGTGGCAAGTTTGTCAGAGTGGCATTGGGCACATAGTCCGCGTGTTCTGGATAGGAGCATGCTGGGATTCTGTGATCCGTGCGGGCTGTGGCATTCATTACATCCGCCGCCGCCGAAGCCGGCTACCGGGTCGTGCTCGTAGACGAAGGGGCCCGCCTTGTCTGCATGGCAAGTTACGCACTTGCTCTTGAACGGACTCTGTCGAATTTGAGATGCCTTCGACGGATGTACGGCATGGCAATCACTGCAAACCAACTGACCTTCCGGTACCGGGTGGTGATAGCTAAGCCTGAACTGGGCCAACTCCGAAGGGTGGCATTGTCCACACAGCTTGACTTCGTTCGTTTTTAGAAGGAGCTGCTTTTCCGGCTCCTTTGCCAAGTGAACGATGCTTCGCGGGTCTTCCGTCTTTCCACGATTTACGGCGCCGTCCTCCAGCGTCAAATCGGTATCTGGGTGTATTTGGTGACACGTTACGCAAGAGAGGTTTGCCTTCGCGTGATCGGTGTGCTTCCAATGCGAATTGTCCATCGTTTGACCGTGGCATCGCAGGCAAGCTGCCGATGAGTCCTTAGGGCTCAGCTTGACAAATGAGATAAGTTCGACTGCGGGATCGTCCTGATGAGCCTTGCCAGGTCCATGACATCCTTCACATCCTCGCTGGGATATCGGAAGCTTTGGGTCGGACATTGAGGCAAAATGTGCCGATGCTATAAACGAGTGGGATTTGGTCGAGTGACACTCAACGCAAGCCTCATCCCCTATATAGTCTTCTGGCTTTGCCTGCGAGAATCTTTGGTTGACTTGAATGACTGCGGTATCTGGCTTGTCAGGAGCTGCCTTGGGGGCAGGTGATTTGCCGGTCTGCATCGCTCCGAACACGAGGGTTGCGATTCCTATACTGAGCACTATCGCTTGTATTTTCACTGACCGTCTCCATTGAACCGTTCGCCTTCGTTGCCAGCGAATCGGGCCATCACAACGTTCGTTGATCCAGCGAAGTTAGATTAGCCCATCAGGATTGGCAGACAATCGTCAAATCCATCAAATATCAAGCGTGTCATTAGAAGTCACCTCATGAATGAGATGACAATATCCTGTATTGCCGTTCTAAGCTCCAAAACCCACGTTTTCAGGGTCCGTTGATCGCCTCGTCAATTCCCTTTCTTGATTGATTTCAGACCCAAAATCCCGTGCGCGAGCAGGAATACTCTGCCGTTTGACGACGATCCGGCGCGTTGCTCTCGTTATCGCCGTGTTGCTCATGTAGGGTCGGGTTTCTGACCTGCGTTGCGTCGTGTCTTCACGAGTGAAAAGAGGGGAACTACCTTGGAATTGGAACGGGATCTTTGTCCGTGATACTAATGACTTGAAAGCCACGGCTTGTCTGTGCGTCCGATAACCGGCTATTACATAACCAGACGTCACTCCCACCAGCTCAGTGTTGAGTGGACAGGACGGTGAGTAGGTCAAAAAATCATGGCACCACAAGTGACGCGGATCAGCATCTTTTTCGCCTGTTTGGTCTTCGCCTTCGCCGGGTCAGTGTCGGTCATCTCGCCTAGCTCCATCGGGCAACTGGGCCCAAAGCGTTATGACAGCTTGGCTAGGCTTCAGAATCAGCCAGAGAAGTACTCTGGGAATAAGCCGTGCATCACGTGCCACGGCAACAGCTCCCCCCATGCCCAAAATGGGGTTCCGTGCGAGGCATGTCACGGGCCTGGCGCCGCCCACTCCAAGGATAAGAACGTAGGCGTTACGGTAATGCCGACCCGAGCGGCATGCGGCATCTGCCACGAATCAAACGCGGCCAAGAGGGTTAGCTTCCCGCAGGTAGGCATGACGACACACTATCCCAACCAGCGATGCGTGGACTGCCACAAAATGCACATGTATCTCAATCCGAAGCCTTCAAACACCACGAAACCTGCAGTTGAAGCAATGGCAGCCGGCAGCGCCCCAAAGACGGGCAGCACCAAGCCAACCGCCCCCGATAAGTTGCAGAGTAAGACTCAAAAGGTTGGGGGTAAATGATGAAACCTGAAGAAAAGGCTCAAGTTAGCGCTCCAAAAGATGACAACAAAATCACCCGCGCAGAATTCCTAACCGAAACCGCCAAATCGATTATCTTAATCGGCGCCGGTGCGGCAGGTTATGCGTCTTGGAGTCGGCTCAACACGCGACTTGCCAAACGCAAGTTGACTCCAATTAAAGGATATCCGAGTTCGCCTTGGTACTCAATTGCCGTCGATCTAACTGCTTGTATCGGATGCGGAAGATGTGTGGAAGCATGCTGCGTCGAGAACGATGTCCCCGCCAATCATTTCCGCACATGGGTTGAAAGATACGTCGTAAGGAAAGATGGCGAGACCCATGTCGACTCGCCGAATGGCGGTCGAAATGGATTCCCAGACGACGTGCCAGAGAACCAAATCGAAAAGGCATTCTTCATCCCCAAGCTTTGCAACCAATGCAATGAAGCGCCGTGCGTTCAAGCCTGCCCGGTGGACGCCACATTCCTGAGCCCCGAAGGCGCCGTGGTGGTGGACTATGATACGTGCAATGGCTGTGGAGCCTGCATTCCAGCCTGTCCATACGGAGCACGGTTCTGGAACCCGAAGAAGCACAAGGCTGATACCTGCGACCTATGCTATCACCGAATCACAAAGGGTCAGTCCCCTGCGTGCGTCGAGGTGTGCCCCGTCAATGCCCTAGTATTTGGGAATTTGGCTGATCCAAACAGCCCGATTTCCAAGTTCTGCCGCGAAAACCCCGTCCTGACGCTGAAACCTCACCTGAATACTGGGCCAAAGGTTGTCTATAAGGGGCTGTCCAAAGAGGCGGTCTAAGGGAATCTGCCTGCAGTTTCAAGCCCATAGCTTGGAAATTGCAGGCACTGACGCATCGGTCTATACGATGGACCGGCGAAGGAACCCACGCCAAAATGGGCGGCGTGGAGCAAAGCAGCTTAAACCAGTCTTCGTCTATTCGATCAATTCACCACCGCATTGGCGCCTTCGCCTCGACGAGACTCATGTCTTCGGACGTACGGTACCTACGGGCGCGGACGGTGCGGTTTGCGATTTGATAAACGAGGCGATATCACTGTGAAGCTGCTTCCGACAGGCGTCGTCAAGATAGATCATGTGTCCGGCTGGATACCGGTGCCGAACCACGTTGCCCTTTAGGCGAGGGTCAAGTTCCATCTTGTCAAGCACCTGGTCTACGGTTCCCATTGGGCAAGCCAAGTCGTAATAGCCCATTGCAACCATCACCTTGGTATAAGGGTTGTTCGTGAGGGCGGTTCGAAGGGACTCACTTTCGTCGAGAACTCCGTCCGGCATTTTCCAGGGGCCGGTAATTCCCTCCCCTAGGATGTAGTAGCGCTTGGTTGTTTTGTATCCGATATCGTTTGCCAGGTAATCGTTGATGGTCGATGTGAAGGGGCCGTTGACCTGGGTATAGGATGGATCGTTGTCGGGACTGTCTGTGTTCCAGACCCGATCCATACCGACAAACCGACTGTCGTAACGTCCCATGACGTATCGATCCTTTCGCATCAACTCCTTGTACCAATTGTTGTCCGATATCCGCAGATTCGTATCTTCGAGATACGTCTCCGATAAACCGGTCAGGTGGTGGAGCTTGGCAATAAGGGATGCTCGACGTTCCTTGGTGAGGTTGTCACCCCGGTCGAGAGCCGGAAGATACTCATCGTAGGCAAAATCCAACGCCTCGTGATAGACCTGATCGACCGTCTTCTTCTGCATGTCCGGATCAAGCTTTTTGTGATACCAAGCCGCATCGACGTAAGTCGGGAGGTTGAAAGCGTAAGGCGAGTCATTGCCTTTCCCGCCATCCTGCACGATTGTGCCGAGATACGGCGAAATGAGAATCAACCCGTTGAGCCCCACCCCATGCTCATGGAGCCAATTCGATAGTCCCGAGCCGCGAACCCCTCCATAACTCTCGCCCATCACGAAAATCGGTGAGAGCCAGCGGTTCTCTGTCGTTAGGTAGGAGCGGATGAACTCTCCTACCGACGAAATATCTCCATCAACGCTCCAGAACTTGGCGCCAAGCTCGGGCTTCTCTGGGCTGCTATAACCCGTTCCGACCGGGTCGATCGTGACAAAATCCGTGTCGGGGAGCAGGCTCTCACTGTTCGGAATGAGTTCATACGGAGGTGGGGGCATAAAACCTTCTGAAGAACCCATCTTCGGCCGCTTCGGGCCAACTAACCCAAGATGGAGCCAAACCGAAGCGCTCCCTGGCCCGCCGTTGAATAGAAAGAGTAACGGCCGCTTGGAATTCGGCGGCAGGTTCGTGCGCTTGTAGCTTACAAAGAAGATTCGCCCTTCGACATCGCCGTTGTGAGCTCGGATCGGCATAAGCCCAGCCGTTGTCTGGTACTTGATCTCCTGCCCCGATATGGTCGCATCATGTTCCTTCTGGACCCAATCAGGCTGGGCTTCGGTCTTGGCTTGGTTTGCGGATTGGAGGATGGTTGCGGCGAGGAGTAAAAGCATGGACCCGGCGATTATGTACGATGCAGGGCCCTTCACAGAAGCACTAACATACCTAGGCGCCGCCATCCATGATTCATTCTATGCAAAGAACCCTCAACGGGTCGGCAGAGCAAAGCTCAACTCTGGGTGGGCAATCGCGAATTAGGCCAGCCTAATGAGTCCCTTATGGGATAGGTTTTTTCGGGATATAATGGACCCGGCGCTTTGGGGCGCCTCCCGGTCCGCGGAAAGGGCAGTGCCCACCTTAACCTTCAGAATCAGCAAGTCAACCACGTGCTGCCTGATTGCGGACCTCGGGCCTCAGCATGGAGGTTTATAATGTCGTCCCTACCCGAACATCCCTGTCTTGACCATTACCGTCGACAGGCCAAGGATCTTCTACGCGCCGCCCAGAGCGGTGTGCCAGAAGCGCTGGACCAAATTCGCGCCTTGCATCCCCAAGCCCTGGAAAAAGCGAAGCTTCGTCTCACCGACGTTCAATATGTGATCGCGCTGCAAGCAGGATTCGCAAGCTGGCCGAAGCTCAAGTCAGAGGTAATTGCAGCCGAAACGAAGGACTTCTTCGAAGAAGTCCGGCATGGAAACGTTGAGGCGGTCAAGCGCCGATTGGCTCGCCTTCCAATCCTCGCCAAGGCCACGACTGAAAACGGAGAAACGCCTCTTCATTTGGCGGCCGAACATAACGATGCCCCTTTGGCCGAGATACTGATCAATGCTGGCGTAGATCCAAAGAAATTCTACGGCTTTTCGGCGCATACCGCGATGTCATGGGCAATCACAGTTGGGTCATTCGAGTTTGCGCGGGAGCTCGTTCGACTTGGCGAAGAACCGGACCTGTTTGTTGCGGCAGGGCTTGGGGACCTCGCCCGGGTCCAGTCCTTTTGGGATGGCGACAATCTGCGCGCCCATGCATCGCTTACCGGCAGCAGCCGGTTCGCAGAAGACGGATCTCGTTTGCCGCGACCGCCTGAGACGGACTTGGAGGTCATCAGCGATGCGATGGTGATGGCCTGCCGAAACGGACAATATGAGGTGGCCACATGGCTACTTGGCAAAGGAGGAGACCTTTCGTTCCGAGGCTATATCGGTGGAACCGCCCTTCATTGGGCCGAATATTCGGGCTGCAAAGAGCTTTGTGCCAAGCTGCGTGCTGCAGGCGCGTCGGATGAGCTGTTAGATGCGGAATTCAGATCTCGGCCAAGTGCATTCGGCTTGCTCGTTGCCGCTGCATGGGGAATCCTGCCGAGGCTGAGTACGTTGCTGGATGCTCATCCGGAGAACGTCGACATCCGCGGCGGCTGGGGCACCGCGCTGAATGCGGCGGCATGGAATGGCCAGTTTCTAACTGCGAAGCTACTCTTAGAGCGCGGAGCCAACCCTAAGACTATTAATGAAGCTGGATTAACACCCCTTGAAGTTGCCTATCACAGAGGATTTCCGGATCTTATCAAGTTGTTAGAACCGTTGGTCTAAGGTCTTTCGGGGGGGGGGGGACCGTCATGACGGACCAAAGGGACTCTCTGTGCAAACGGGAAAAAAGTCGTTCTCGTGGAACTCGAAGCAGTGATTCCCACGCTTGTCCCTTTCGGACAACCACGGCGAGATTAGTCTGCCAGGTCTTGGAGCCGGTCTGGTTTGGGGATTACAATCAGTTTTCCGTTCATGCGTAGGTACTTCTCTCTTGCTAATTGGGAAAGTTCACGACTGACTGTTTCTCGACAGGCCAAGATTCGCTCTCCCAGGGCGGTTTTTGAGATCTCCAGGACTACTGTGTCTGACTTTGGATCGGCTCCTTCCGGTTTCTCAGCTAAGAGGAGCAAAGTATCGATCAATCTTTGTCGCACGTTGCGCCGGGCTATTCGAGCGGAATCGCCTTGACGGATCCTCCTACACAGGTGAGTCACGATCCTCATCGCTACGTCAGGAGAACTCAAAACGCATCGGATAAAGGCGTCCTTTTCGATGACCATGAGTTGAGTCGGCTTAATGGCGAAAACGTCGGCGGTTCGCTTCGTGCTTGCGAGCAAAGACATTTCACCAAAGAATTCACCCGGACCAAGTTCATGAAAGACAATGCGATTCCCCTGCTCGTTCACGCGGCTGACCGCCACTCTGCCCCGCAAAATCACAAACATCGTGTGACCGGCTTCACCTTCGGCGATCACTTGCTGTTCCGGTTCGAACCGCTGCAGCCGGCTCGCATCCGCAAGTTCAGATGCTCGATCCTTCGAAAGTCCTCCGAAGAGCGGAATGGCCACAAGTGTGGAGACGGGATTCATAACAACCTTATGGTAGACCAACAAGCCTCATTTGAAGATCTCTGGCCGATGAAGCACAGGCCCTTTCTGGGTCACATCAAGATGAATTTCACCACGTAAACGAGGAGTGTAACCCATATCATGATGCTGCCGACTTGCATAAAGGGCGAATCCATGCCTACCGGAATTCGCCCGAAAGCTCGCTCCTCCACCCTGCGCCAATTGCGCCTTCCTGCACGAACGGCTTGTTCGATCTCAACGGGAGCATAGTGATGACACGGTTCAGAGCCAAGCTTGCACTGGTGATCAGAGTCGAGTTCTACGCCACTCGAAGGAGACAGTGCCGATGAAGCGGATATCGCCTGGACAGTTCCGACTGCGGCCGAATGCAAGACTGAAATCATTTCTTTCTAACCTCCTGGGGTTGTCTATGTTTTACAGGCGAACGGACGCCCAATCCGTGATGTAGATCACGGAATTTGGAGATCAGAAGGACCAGTTAGGCTGGCAACCGAGGGCACAAACCTCTTGTAAGAATCAATTACAGCCCATGCACCAACGAAGAGCCATTTAGAACATGGGCTCTAGGAGCATGAAAGTGGTTTCGAGATCGCTTAGACCGGCAAGCACGAACGGCCTTCCCTGGCAACAGGGAATATTCATCCGAGCGCATTGGTCCACCTGAGTCGACAGCTTAAAACGAAGACGAAATGCGCGGCAGACAAGCAGTCGCGCCGAATCTCTGGAGCCCTACGATCAGGGTCCTATTGCAATTCCAAGCAAAAATCGGTCTGTTCCAGACTAACTGCTCGGATCTTTGGCAGCGGCCCAGATGTTTGACGGACTCTTTACGATATCCTGGATCGTTGTATCCGGTTGGCTTGGGCTCTTGTCCAGTCCCAGTTCATCTAGCCATTTCTTCGTCAAGGAGATCGTCGCTTGCGCAGCATCTCGACGAGGCTTATACTCTGCTTCGATGGCCTTCAGCTCCTCTACAGCGGCTTCAAGCTTTTGGTTGATGAATGCTTTTGCTTCCATATTTGGAGCATAACACAACCGCAAAGAGAGTTCAAGTTACAGGAATCCGTGACATTCATCGAAAGATGGATCCTACGAGAGTTTCCGCACCTCGGCTACACTCCTCACCTGTCATTACAAAGAACGGAGAAGGCCCGATTCAGATCCAAAATGCAGGCAGAATGCATGATTAAGATCGTACTTGTTGAGAGCCAAGAATATAAATCATAGGAAACGGCTTCTGCAAATCAGAAGCCGCTTCATTGAAGTCCTAACGGGTTCTTACGTCGAGTCTTTGCATGCACGCCAACTAGAGAGGGAGTAAGAGACCCGTTAAGACAGTGCCGTCTTGACCGATCTATCGATGAACACGTGCCATGTAGATGGGTCCGTTCAGGTTCGGGCTACTGCAGAAGACTCCCGAACCCGTTCCCATCACCGAGTAGTCGAGAATCTGATTGGTAGCGCAGGAGGTGACGATTAAGCGGCGGTTGGGGGTAAAAAGGACCCCGACCGGTCCCGACAAGCCGGCTTCATGTTGAGGTACCGCCTGATCGATAAAGGCGCCCGTGGTACCGTTGTATCGAAGGACCATTCCATTGGTGGTCGCCACTGGATTTGTATCGTGTTGGGCGACATAGAGATTTCCATCAGGACCGAATGCTATGCCCGAGGGGCCCGCATTTGGCAACCCGAGCGGCGCACCTGAGGCGAAGATTCCCTTGAAATTTCCGTTAAGGTCATATCGAAGGACCTGGGCCGAACGCTGGCTGGAAACATAGAGCAAACCGTCGAGGCCAATCACGAGCCCGTCGGGACCGTTGAGATTTCCGTCCTGTATGAACGTCTGAAAACCGCCCGCCGGCGTGTACTTGACAACTTGCCCGGTTTTGGCGCCGGTGGCAGGGTTCACCGAATCAAAAACCGAGACCAGGAATTCACCCGAACTTAGTGGCAACAGACCGTAAGGCGTCCCATTCAAAGCCCCAAGATCGGCGACAAACGTACCGTCGGACGTGTACTGCAGGACATGGTCGGTAACGTAATCCCCCACCACGATGTCGCCAGACGTCAGTTGACCCATCCCTTCAGGGCTGATCAGGGAACCTCCAGAGGCAAAGACACCGACATAAGCCCCGGTCCTAAGGCTGTAACGGAGGATTTCTCCGTTGTTGGAGCTACCCACCAGCAACTCATCGTCAGAACCGGCGGAAGTCCTCACTCCCGCTCCTCCGCATCCGCATGCACTCCAAGCCGCAACAATGATAGCGATCGCACCAAAACCAAGATTCTTTAGACTATTTGAAAACATTTTTGACTCACCAACTCCCAATTGACCGATAGATAATTTCCACCTTATTGACTAAAGAGAACTGAGAAAGACTCATCCGAGGTACTGGTTCTTTCTCGGCCCCCATTCCGAACCTGTCGCTGCAATCAGCCTGGCGGACTGTCCTAGTTAGAGAATCCAACTCCGACTTGAACACGATTTCGTCTCGGTTGGATATGTTATACAAGTCGTCAATCGACGTTTCTGTGATGTAGATCACGCTTTCTAATGAATTCCCGGGCACTATATCAGGGATTGATCTTAAGCAGGACAATTCAAAAACTGACCTCGTACCGGGGGTCTTCGACACTCGGTCTGGAGAACATCTCCGATGGTAAAATCCGCTGGCCGGACGTCATCACACTATTTTGGAGCTTATGCAACATATGGAAGTAAATTTCAATACCTTTAAGAATAACTACCTTGTCGTCGACTTATCCGATGAAGACATTAAGAAAGTGGCAACGCTAGCAAAATTGGAAATCGTCAAGCGCGGGCATGAGATCGTGAAGTTAGGGGCCAAGGATCCAGACCTTTACATCATTATCGATGGCATTGCCATGGTCTACAAGGAAGGTGGCGTTCTGCTCGGAGAACGGAAAGCGGGCGCTGTGATCGGCGAGATCGCACTGGTAGACAACCAACCACGCTCCGCATACGTCGTCTCCAAAGGCCCTCTCACTTATGCTCGAATAAATGGCAACACGTTAAGGAGGTTCATGTTTCAAAACAAGGAGATTGGCTTTGTCATGCTTGCCAATCTTGCACGTGTACTTGCCGAACGGCTTCGAGAAGCGTCCGATACCATTGAGGACCTTCAGGGGCACGCAGCAAATCCATGGCAATATAAGGAATAAAGCGACTGAGAGGACCGACCGACTAAGGCAGTCTTAGTGTCGATGCCCGCAACTTGCCGCAGGTAGAATTCCCTCGCCTGATTGCAGAGAATTTGGGAGTCCTCACCACGCATGGAAATCAATTTCAATACATTTAAGAAGAACTACTTGGTCCTTGGTCTTTCCGATGAAGATATTAGGAAGGTCGCGTCGTTAGTGAAGTTGCAAACGGTGAAAGACGGCCATGAAATCGTGAGGCTCGGGGCGAAGGACCCTGACATTTTCATTATTTTAGACGGCACTGCGATGGTATTTCGAAAGGGAGGGATGTTATTGGGCGCCCGACCGCCAGGTTCCGTGATCGGTGAAATCGCACTTGTCGACGACCAGCCTCGGTCGGCGTACGTTATCGCCAAGGGAGCGGTGACTTACGCTCACATCGAGGGGAGAACCTTGCGACGGTTTATGTACCAAAACAAAGACATCGGCTTTATCATGCTGAGCAACTTGGCCCGAATATTGGCGATGCGCCTGCGAGAAGCGTCTGAGTCGATCGAGGACTTGAGGGGACAAGTGGCGGACCTTTGGTTGTATAAGGACTAAACTCGGCTGCGTTTGGCTGTTGGAATCCCAGTTGCTTTACACATTACACAGGAGTGAGTAAGGCTATCGACTCAGGCGTCCCATTAAGGACTGCAGTGCGCTTGCCTCCTTGCGGAGGACCATGGCTTCCAGTAGCTCATTTGAGACCGTCGAGTTAGCCTTGACAATTGCATCGTAGGCCGGAATTGCTTTGTTCAGGGCGTCTTCGGCTCCAGCAATGTCCCCCAATCGGTATCGAGATTCAGCGAGAAAGAGGTTGTCGGTCGGAGTAGCCAGTCCGTCGCTAACCTCGATACCCTTCATCAACGTTTGGATTGCATCGTCAAATCGCTTGGCTCGGTACAGACTCATGCCGAGGGCGCTGAACAATTCATGATCTTGGAAACGGCTAGGCACCGATTGCAGAGCCGCGATGATGCGGCTGTAGTCCTCAAGGGAATCGCCAGAAAGTACGCAACGTTCCGAATACAGAACAATCGTGTCTGGATTGGACGACTTCACGGCTTGAGCGGCGAATCGCTGCGCAAGTCGCCGAACGTTATCTTCACTCTCTCCCAGGACATAACAAAGATATTCTTGATAGGTTAGAGTTGAGTTGCCAACGCTTGGAAATGCACCAAGAACGTTGGTGGATTCTAACTTGAGTGCCATCCCCAAGTAGTCCCTTAACTCGAATAGAGCCGCCACATCCACATTGGGATAGGAGGAGTTGGGAGACTCCCTACGGGCCGATTCAAAACTGACCTTGGCATCGTCATACCGGCGAAGCTGCATCTCAGCCACCCCTTTTAGGTACCAGGGAGCCGCTCCTTCTTTGCCGCGCGAAATTGCTCCCTTAGCGGCTGCGATGACATCTTCCCAGCGACTGACTTTCGCAGACTGCAATGCCAATTCGAACCATGAGTCTTTGTCGTCCAAGGACAACTCAGGGTCCCGCCGGGCACGATCAAGCTCCGATTCGTTGTCCGACTTTGCCTCTGCCGTCGACAGGCGATTCGCCGAAATATCTCGGAATGCGACCTCTTTTGGAAAGAGCCTGCGGATTTCCTCCCATCGATGCGAGTCAAGTCGGGCCGCCCCACTTAGCGAGACACTGTCCAGCCATGCAGAAAGTGTCGATAACGGCCTGTCGTATTCAGCCAAGGAATAGAGACTGGTTCCGCTTCTCGATGAGATGACAATTCCGCGACCATTTGCAAGAAATTCGAAACTCGAGAGAGCGTCAAACTGGATAGGGGGCGTAACGGCTTCACCCGAACTTACCGACCACAAACGAAGATAGCCATCGAGCGAACTCACCGCGACAAGCGACTCATCGTCACTAAACCTGACCGCAACCGGCGCCGCGTTGAGCCGGAGTTCCGCGCCAACGTATTTACCCATATGGGGGCTCCAAAGTCGAATTCCCGACCCAAACAACCGAACGGCAATCAGGTTGTCGTGTGGAGAGATCCCCAGAATGTTTCCATAAGTCTGTACAGGTGGGCCAAGTCGCTTACCCGTCGCAAGAACTCGAAACTCAAGATTCTGACTCCACACGCCTAGGAAGGAACCCTTCGGTGATATCTTTGATCTCCCGGAAGTCGCAATTAGGTTCTCTCCCGCGAAGGCAGCTTGTGACTTGTCAAGATTCCAAAGTAAAACGTTGCCGGACTCTGTGCCCATAGACTCGATGACAGCCATATTCTGCGAAACGGCAAGTGTTGGAGGCCACTGGTCGGTACCGACTTCCTTGGTGAGGTTCATGATTCCGGCGCGAGCGTCAATTGTTTGGATGATCGCCTTGCCCTGACCAAATCTCGTGACGATCGCATGCTTCCCATCGGCCGAATACTGGAGGGCGCTATACGCATAACCGGGCGTCGACCAGCCATTCAAGAGCTCCTTGTCACGACGCCAAAGCCTAATAAAGTAAGGGGAGACAAAGATGCAGCTATCGCCTCCTGGCGCCAAGTGTATTAGCTGAATCACCCGGTCTGAATCAAATCTGCCGATGACGGGCATGGTTGGACTCACACGGCGGAAGGACACTTTCCTTTGCCCCTCGACAACGACGACAGTATTTGCTGTCGAATCAACGTCGACTTCAACTTGGCTCGCTGCGTTGCCAGGTGCTTCGGCGACATTAAACTCAGCGCCGACCGGTTTACCGCTTGTTAGATCGAGAACCACGTAGGATTGGTCCTTTCGGAGAACTGCATAGCGGGACGCTCTATTCCCATAAGGGTCATCCCAATTTTGGTATCGACCCAGGCTAATGCTATCGCCTTTCCCATTTATGATAGCGATGCGGTGGTGATTGCCAACCATCCCATTGAGCACGATGACCGGGCTATCGGACACTTGGGTCGCAGATACTCCGCGCATATTCGTTGCCAACTGCTGCAGTATTGGCAATCTGATTGGGCTTAACTCCCAGATCCGTGCCGTACCATCATCACTGGCTGATAGAAGCAAGTTTCCGCTTGGATCGAATGACACGTGCCTTACTGGCCCGTCATGCCATCTTGGTGTACCCACTATTCTCCCCGTCCTCGGATTCCACAGTCGAACGGATCCGTCATCACATGCCGTAGCGACGAGAGTGCCATCGGGTGAGAACTTGGCGTCGTGAACCGACGCTACGTGGTGAAGTTCAGGTCCAAGGGGCGTTCCGTCCACCGTCGACCATGCTCGAACCGAACCATTTCCTGCGGCAGTGAGGATTGACCGGCCGTCTTTCGAGAAATCTACTGCGTTCCCCCGTGCCTCTGCCCCACCCTCGCCTTGGGTCCGAGATCGATCTAGATATCGCACGAGTCGGTGTCCGTTTTTCGCGTCGAATAACTGTGCGTTCTTATCCCGTGAGTCTCGCTCAAATTCCCCTGCGACTGCCAACCACCGCCCATCCGGGGAGAACTTCGTTGACTCGGCCACAAAGCAGTTTGAGATCTGAAACGATGCACCCGTCTTTAGGTCGTATACCGTACCGATGTAGTTTTCGGCAGTTATGGCTACTTTGTTTCCGTCCGGGCTAAACGCGAGAGAATGGCAGTAAGCGCCAGAATTGGTCGACAAAGCCTTGATCCTCTTGCCAGTCTGACCATCAAACAGCAAGACCGAGCCAATCCCAAACCCATCCCCCACCCCAGCTGCCAGTAATTTCCCGTCATTGGAATAAGCGAGGGTCACTGGAGCGTGCTTCAAACGCGTAAACGACGTTGGCGGTCGAACGGGCCTCCCGGACGTCCCGTCCCATATCGCAAACGTGCCATCGGATGCCCCCGTGGCCAATCGCGTGCCATCGGGGCTAAATAGGATCTGACTAATGGGAGCGCTGTGCCGCATCGGCAAACTTCTCGGTGCACCAGACCGCACGTCCCAAAGCCGGACATTTCCCATCGCGTCACCCGTTGCAGCGAGTTTTCCGTCAGGGCTTAATCGAGCGTCGGTCATCGCTCCCGCACCGGACCACACTTGGCGCAGGCCGGTTCCAGCCGAAACGGCCAGGGCGAGCCGAAGGCGCGTCATTTTCGCCCTGACGGGATTGCCCGCGTCCAATTTCAACGCATCTACCAGGGGTCGTACGGCGCCGCCCGCATCACCTGCTTCAAGTCTTGAGTTTGCATCGCTGACAAGCGAGCGGCTAAGCCGATCATCAGCTTCAAGACGGGCAACTTCTGCCGCCCTTCGCTGAGTCGCTTCTCCTGCCAGAGCTGCCTTTGCTTCATCAGCCGAACGGACTGCAGCTTCAGCAGAGCGTTGAGCCTTTGCCGCCTCATTCTTTGCGACAATTCTTGCAGCATCCGCGTCCTTCTTTTGGCTTACCGCGTCTTGACGCCGCTGTTCTGCCACGCCCAGAGCGACCCGTAACTTTCCGGCAAGGGTGTTCGAGTTGATCGCCTCCAATTCAGCTTTTCGATCCGCCTCCCTGGCAATACTCGCTTGAGTAAATCCAAAAACTGCCAGAATCGTCATCGCTGCTACCAACACTCCCGACACAGCGGCGGTCCGTATCACGCCACGGCGGAATGCCGTCTTCTGTCTAAGGATCTCTGCATTTGGCAGTTGGGTCTCGACCCACTTCTTATCAAAGACATGTTCGTAGATACGATTACGGATCAACAGTCGACCAGACCGAGACTGGCATACTCCAGACATCTTCAGAACGCCACAGAGAGGATTTGACTCGTCGTCTGGTATGCCTCCTTTGTGTCGAAGTTTTGCAAACAGGTCCAGCAAAGCAACGAGGTCGACTTCATTTCTTAGCAGACGATTGCGTACGAATGCCAAATTGTCGTCACTATCCTGGGCAGTGCGCGAGAAAAAGACCGACTCACACGCTGCATCGACCTCCTCTTTTCGAGCCGCCCGGGTCTCCACAATTTCGCGACACAATCGCTGAGTAAGGTAAGGATGTCCGTTCGTCCAATAAAGAACTCTCGACAGCAGCATTGAGCCCCGAGGACCGAGGACGTTAGCAAGAACGGCAGCCTCAGACGCCGAGAAGTCGACAAGGTCTATGCGCGATCCAACATTAAATGGCGAGGTTCGAGTGTCTTGGATCAACTCACTTGGCGTGGCGGTACCCAGCAGGCAGATGGTCAAGCGCTTCAAATCAGGCGAAGTTGCTCGTCCAATGTAGCACTGACGGATACCGGCAAAGAACTCATCGGTGCTAAAGGCCAGGGATCGGGTTACGTCAATTTCGTCGACCAAGACTACAAGAGGCGGACTGTCCGGCGGGATGCCGATTTCCTTCAACGCATCGAAGAACCTCTGCATCGGACCGACTTCGCGATGGGCCTGCCAAAACGCCGCGAACTCTGAGCGCAGTCCTAGAGAGCGGCCGGTCTCGAAGGCCAACCCTGCGTACCACTGCTCTGCCGTCACGTTCTTTGAGCCGAACCTGGTCAAATCCAAGAAGACGGTCCTAATTCCGCGGCTTCTAAGCGCGGCCATCGTGCGTACACAAAGGGATGATTTTCCCATTTGACGCGAGTTCAGGACGTAGCAGTACTCTCCATGGGTCAATTGCTCCAAAAGCTGCTGGTCCGCCTCCCTAACAACATACGATGCCGCCTCGGAAGGAACAGTCCCCCCAACAACGAAGAAGTCAGTGGATATGGGCGACCGCATAGATAATTTCCTGCAAACTCATATGCGACCGTCAACGATCAATCTTCATGGACGGCAACTGCCGATTCATAAGGCAAGGCGCCTTAGAGCGGATTGAACCGTCCCAATTCGAACTTGACAATAGGGCGGCCACGAACCGCGACCCTCAATTTATCAAAGAAATCGCGCTTGAGTCAAGCCTGTTCTGAGGCGGCCACAACTTACAAGGAACCCAAAACGGGGCCATTAGCATGGCGATGCAACCTCAGGCAACTGGGTAGTCGTCATGTTTGAGGCAATCGATTGATGGTCGAGGAACAGTATCCTAAACACGACTTATGAGACGTGTACCGAAAGATACCTGCGGTAGAGTTCGCAGGCAAGGACAACCTGGCTACCTTCCGCTTGCTTAAGTACGCCTGAAGCCAGCAGACGTTGGAAACCGTCCGTTTGAGTCGTCATTACTGGACTTGTCAAAGACTCTTTAAGCGCACTTAGCACCGATGGAAGTTGAGTAACGGAGATTAGAATCCTCTTGAGATGATCGCCAAAAGCACCATCGTCACGGTCGGCGGTGGCCATAAGCGTGGAAAAGTCCATCTGCCCCCGCGCCAAAACGTCTAAGGCTCGACGCGTCAAGAATGGCTGTCCCCCAACCAAGTTGCTCAGAGCTTCGGCCTCCGCCTTACGTTGCAGAGGGTTGCCATAGCGCCCATTCAAATCCCATATTTGGTCTATATTGAACGGCTGAAGGAGAACGTGGCGCCCGACGTTAAAGGGCGACTGATTCAAATCCTGAATAAAGAGATGAGCTTCGGTAGCGTAACCGATGACAACGGTGAAGCGAGACCAAGGACCGCCCGGCTCGGTTGCCCGGGAGTTGTGCCAAGAGCGGACAAGGCCGAAGAAGTCGCTTGCATAAGGAAGTCCAAAGAGCTTGTCCCCTTCATCCATAAACCACACGAGAGGATTCTCGGACGACTCCAGAAGCGAGCGTACAAAATTATCCAAATTCATGTTCGCTCCGAACACGTCGATCCACTCTTCGGCAAAGTCGTACTTGAATTTTAACTGGCGAGCAAGCGTAGCCGCCAAGAGCCTATAGAAGGAGTCGTCTGACCCCATTTGCGAAGTACTCAGCTTCTGGAAATCGGTCGACACGTGCCGCCAACCTTGGTCACGAACGAACTTCGCCCCCCTTCCAATGAGAGAGGTCTTGCCCATCTGCCTTGGACCTTTTACCAAGATGATGCTTTCATGGGCTCGGACTGCCTTTCCAAACTCCGCGTCAGTCAAACGCTCGGCGTAAAACGGGGAATCCGGGGGAACCGCTCCCCCGACCGGTTCGAGATGGCGATCAGTGATCACCGGTTTAGGTTCCTCGCTGATAGCAGCCTTGATTTCATCGATGACCTTTTGATTGTCGTTTGGGCTCAACCAGACCGAGAAATTGAATCCATTGATATAAACCCCCGCCGGACCTTCGACAATCTTCTCGGCCCCGATACGTACCGGCAAAATGTACGGCTTTCCTCGTTTGCGGTGCTCGTCAAACGCGGTTTCCAATTCGTATTCGAGCATTTCGCTTCCCATCGCAGCGTCGGACACAATCGCAATGACGCCATCGGCAGCACGGATCTTCTCCTCTATTGCCGTAGCCCATTCAACCCCGATTTTTAGATGCCGATCGATGAAGACGTCGTGCCCTTCAGCAATGAGAGCGTCCTCCAGCATCACTAACACCTGGTCATCCGGCTTTGCATGACGACGGTAAACAACTACGAGTTTGAGGCTCTTCACTCTACTTGCTGGCTTGGGAGCATCTGATGAAATGACGTGGCTGGAGCCTCCAGCACGTCCGAACCGATCCGACACGAGAGAGAACAGCTCCAACTTCTCTCCATGCTTGGTCATCCCGAATCCCATGGGCTGGACCATCGAAGCCCACTCGTCGAATTGTTTGAGCCAAGATGCGTATTGAGAAGAAAGCACGATGTGGCCATCGTCTCCCATATCCATGACGCGCTTGGCCATATTTATGCCGTCACCAACCACAGTCTTGGTTCCTGCAATATCGGTCTGGAAGCGAATAGGGCCACTGTGAATACCCATCCGAACAGCAAGACCAGGCGTATCCCTCAGGAATTGTGCCAACTCGGTGGCGCACTTGGCGGGACCGGCAAGATCTCCGTCAAAGAGGATCCACATCCCGTCGCCGCTAGGAAACGCCATCAACTGTCCCAAGGCTTTGGCGCTTTGATACGTCGGACAAAGCGTTACAAGCCTGGAAAGCTCGGCGAGCAACCGTCCTTGCGCGTTGATAGACTCTCTGGACCAACCCACGATGTCCAGAAACAGAATGTGTGCAATCTGAGTTGGAGACTGTACTTCATTGCTCATAACAACCTGGGGCCCACAATTTTCGTACGTGCTTGCTAATCCCATTAGCTGGACTAACGGAATCGCTAAAGATTACCGACATGACGCAAGGGGTCTGAGAAATGATACGAAAACGTTGGCCCGTTGCGCAAGCGATGCGGATTCAGGCGGCTGAAATATCCCGGGCTTCTTCTCGCCAGAACCGAATAAGACGCTACCCTGGAAGACCGCCGCTAACCCATTCCCATATTGGGTGAGCATTGCACCGACATCAACTGAGCCCTTCGCACAGGATCCGCTCCGCATTTGACAGCAGTGTTGAAAAGCTGACCTGGCCACTGGCCAGAACATCGAGGGCCCGCCGCGTTAAAAATGGCTGACCTCCGAGCAGGCTTTGCAACGTATCCAGTTCGACGCGAGTCTTGAGCGGGTTGCCGTACCGTTCGTTTAGGTCCTTAACCTGATCCAGACTGAATGACCGTAACGGGATTTGCCTGGCAGCGTTCACAAGCAATTGGTATAGGTCCTGCACGGCTGGATTCTCATCGGTCGTGTAGCTGAGAACCACCGTGAACCTTGCCCATTTCCCACCGGGTTCAGTCGTTCGCGAGTTGTGCCAAGAACGGACCAGGCCAAAGAAATCGTTCCGATACGGCATTCCAACCAGTTTGTCGCTGTCATCAATGAGCCAAACCAACGGAATTTCTGAGGCATCCACCACCGAGTGGATGAAATTATCCAGGTTCAAGTTCGCTCCGAGTGAATCGACCCACTCGCCGGCGAAGTCATACTTGAATTTGAGTTGTCGGGCTAACGTCGCTGCCAAGAGTTTGTAGAACGAATCGTCGGACGCCATCTGGGCTGCGCTGAATTTTTGAAAGTCGGTCGAAACCAAGCGCCATCCCGCTTCGCGGACATACTTGGCGCCCCTTCCGATTAACGAGGTCTTGCCTATCTTCCTAGGGCCATTGACGATAATGATGCTCTCGTGAGCGCGCAGCGAGCGTCCGAAGTCAAGATCCGATGTTCGCTCTAAGTAGAAGGGCGAATCCGGCGAAACTGCACCCCCGGCGAGTTCGAATTGAGGTTCAATGTCTTCGGGCTTTGATTCATCGATAATGACCGCTTTGATCTCGTCGATAACCCTCTTACTGTCATCGGGACTGGCCCAAACGGAAAAATTAAAGCTGTTGACGTACTTGCCCACTGGCCCGTCTACCGCTTTGTCGATGCCAATACGCACCGGCAAAATATGGGGTTTGCCGCGCTTGCCATTCTCTTCACATGCGGTCTGCAATTCGTGCTCAAGCATCGCGCTGTCGATGGCTTCATCGGAAACGATGACGATCACTGCGTCAGCAGCCCGGATCTTCTCGTCGATGACTTTGGCCCACTCGGCTCCGACTTTGAGATGCCGGTCCATAAAGACCTCGTGTCCATCCGCCAAGAAGGCCGATTCCAGAATCGCAACAAGCTGATCATCCGGTTTGGCGTTGCGCCGATACACGATGACGATCTTTCGACTCTTCGGACGATTGGTCGCCCATTGTCCGCTAGTCTGGCTGACATGGCTGGAGGCATCTGCTCTGCCAAATTTGTCGGAAACAAGGGTATAGAGTTCAAGCACTTCCCCATGCTTCGTTGTTCCGAATCCCAGTGGCCTAATGAGTGGAGCCCACTCCTCGAAGTGTTTCAGCCACGAGGCGTACTGAGCCGAAAGAACAATATGGCCATCGTCCCCCATGTTCATGACTCGATTCGCCATGTTAATGCCGTCTCCGACAACGTTTTGGGTTCCCGAGATGTCTTTCTGGAAACGAACCGGACCACTATGGATTCCCATGCGTATGCTAAGGCCGGACGTCGTCTTCACGTGTTGTGCCAACTCGGCAGCGCACGAGGCGGGAGCGACCAGATCTCCACTAAATAGGATCCACATGCCGTCCCCATTGGGAAAAGCCATGAGTTGATCAGCCGCTTTTGCCGTTTGATACGTTTGACATTCCGTCACCAGGCGGGAAAGCTCAGACAACAACCGGCCCTGCGCATTAATCGACTCTTTGGAGTATCCAACGATGTCGATAAACAAAATGTGCGCAATCTGGGTTGGGGACTGGGCTTCGTTTGACATCGTGTTTGTTTGGCCTCGCTTATATTGCCATGACACAAAACAGGTGAATGACTCTTTACATCTAAGATAGCCCAATTAGCATGAAAGTTTTGGTATATCGCCCGATGATTCGCACATTCAAAACGGTTACTATTCGTATTGCATTCAAGCGTGTAGACGAAGCATGAACCTATCCCCTCTCAGCCTCTCGGGAATATTGCCAGGTTCCTTCGCTCGCCGAATGAACCATGCCAAAGATGCCGCTTTGGGCGCGATGCTCGCCTAGGTCTCCCATCATTCACCAAGCGGTAAGAGCGATTTGATCGGAGTCATGCCCTAGTTTCAAGTGCTCGCCGTGTGGAAATCATGTACGTCGAAGAACATGCATCGAACGGATATCAAAATGCTCCGGCAGCATGTTGGCAGGGATTCTCCTATTCGCGCACTCATGACGCGCTCCAGATATTGGCCATTTGCAATCGTATTCCGTCAATGTTTTAACCTCCAGGACCACATTCACGTGCTAGATTCGATCCTGGAGATTTCATCTATGCGCCTATTAGCTCTCACATTCGTTTCTGGACTTATTGCCGTCGCGGCGGCAAGTGCTACGTATCAGGCCTCCTCTGAGGGACCTTATCATGTTCTGCAGACCGCAAAAGTCGGTGGCGACGGTGGATTCGACTATGTCTACGCAGACTCAGACGGTCGAAAACTCTACGTCCCAAGGAGTAGGCAGAATTCTCGAGTCTCTGTGTTCAACCTCGACACCCTTGAGCCACTTGGAGAGATTGCAAAGACGAACGCACATGGCGCCGCTACCGACACAAAATCCCATCATGGCTTCGCTTCGAGCAAACCCGTCGCGATGTGGGACACCCAGACTCTGTCGCTGATCAAAACGATCGACGTCGATGGCGGACCCGACGGTATTCTTGGCGATTCATTCAATCATCGAACCTACATTTTCAGCCACGGCGCACCAAACGCGACCGTGATTGACTCAGCCACCGGAAATGTACTTGGAACCATTGATTTGGGCGGAGCTCCCGAACAGGCGCAGTCTGATGGCAAGGGACACATCTACGTGGACCTCGAAGATAAAGGCGCGGTGGCCGTCATCGACGCGAAAGCAATGAAGCTGGTTAACACGTTCTCCTTGAATGGCAAGGGAGACGGCTGTGCAGGCCTGGCACTGGACATACGCAATCGTGTGCTATTCGTTGCATGTCGCGATCCCCAAGTCATGGTCATGCTGGATGCCAATACCGGCAAATACTTGGCGGACCTGCCTCTTGCGGGCGCATCTGACGGTGCAGTTTTCAACCCCAAGACCAAGGAAGCGTTTAGCTCTCATGGAAATGGAACATTGTCGATTATTAAGGAGACAAGCCCAACGTCTTTTGTCGTTGAGCAAACCGTAAAGACGATGACGGGCGCGAAGACCTTGACGTTGGATTCCAAGACGGGCAAGATCTTCTTGATCGCCGCCGAATATGGGGCGGCTGCCGAAGCATCGGCAGGCGGGGGACGTCAAAGAAGGCCGATGATCCCCGGCTCATTCTCAATTGTAGTCGTCGGAAAGTAAACAACACGCGTCACTCAAGCGCCTGGAGGAGTTCTTCCCCTTGGCGCTTTTTTGAGCAATGCAGTAGGTCCTTGACCTGTTGCGAACTAGAAGTTAATCTTCGGTAATAGACGGCGGCGGTACTTTCCCCCAGCCAGGCACGTCTTGTAAATCACATTTATGCGTGTATTTGCAATCTCTCTTTTCGCTGGGCTAGCCATTGTTGCCGCGGGGGCGCCTCCTCCCCAAAAGCCCGGCGCAAGTGGGCCATATAAGGTGCTCCAAACAGCGCGCGTAGGTGGAGACGGCTCCTTTGATTACGTCTATGCGGATTCAGCAGCAAGAAAGCTCTACGTCGCTCGACGAGGCACATCCGCCCGTATTTCGATTTTCGATCTCGACACCCTGGAGCAGGTTGGCGAAATCTCAAAGACGGGAGCCCATGGCGTAGCCGTCGACACCAAGTCCCACCGAGGGTTCGCATCGAGCAAGCCGGTCGCGGTATGGGACTCAAAGACATTCGCGCCAATTAAGACAATCGATGTGGAAGGCGATCCGGACGGCATCATGGCTGACCCATTCAATGAGCGAGTTTATGTTTTCAGCCATGATGCTCCCAATGTCACGGTCATCAATGCGAAGACAGGATTCGTCCTCGGGACGATCGACCTGGGCGGCGCGCCCGAACAGGCGGCATCTGACGGGAAGGGGCTCATCTATGTCGACCTAGAGGACAAAGACAGTGTCGCCGTATTTGATGCCAAGACGATGAAGGTTAGAGGCACTTTGAGCTTGAACGGAAAAGGGGGCACATGTGCCGGACTAGCGATGGACACAAAGAACAATGTTCTTTTCGTCGCTTGTCGAAAACCTCATGTAATGGTCATGCTGGACGCCAAGACTGGCAAGTACATCGCTGATCTTCCGATTGGGAACGGTTGCGACGGAGTCGTCTTCAATCCGAAGACCAAGGAAGCGATCAGCGCGCAAGCAGATGGCACGCTAACCGTGATCAAAGAACAGAGCAAATCCAAATTCGTAGTTGAGCAGAACCTCAAAACCATGGTAGGCGCGAAAACCCTCACCATGGACACTAAGAAGAACAGGATCATCCTGATCTCCGCCGAATATAAGGCGCCTGCGTCTGGAACTCGTGGCACGCGTGGAACGATGGTTCCAGGATCGTTTTCGATCATTGTCGTAGGTTCAAAATAAGAATCTTGGAAACAACGCCCAACCCCTCCCCTTCGCGATGATCGGTCGCGGGGATGGCTCTGCCGTTCGCATTTAAGTCGTCAGCATCCTCAATATCCGGTTTCGGCAATCCCTTCCCACATTTGTTGGCAATGTTTTGATTTTTGATTCCGTTGATGCGCATTGTTTTGAATCGGAGATATCGACCACGGTTTCGGATAGAGAATTTGCTCTATGCTCTTTACGACTATTCTTGCCCAGTCGTCGATGGTTACCAGTCAAGCCCCGCTCAGCGCCGAAAGCGTCGTCCGCGACGCCCTCAAACAAGCTGCAATTGAGCACAAGAACGTTGCGGTTTATTTCCATGCATCGTGGTGTCCATGGTGCAAGCGCCTTGAAAAGCTCTGGGACAGTTCACGATTCGGCCCAAAATTCTCATCCAGCTTCGTCCTGGCCAAAATCGATATTCGCGAGCGCGGCGAGCTTGTTAAGGAAGAGAATCCTGGTTGGGAACAGGAAATGCTTACCCTGCGGGGCGCCCCAGAGCGGGACGTGCCTTACTTGGCCATCCTGTCGCAAGCAGGGACAAAACTGGTAGACAGCTACCGACCTACCGAAGGCCGCATTCCGGGCAATGCGGGGTATCCCAAGACGCCAGTCGAAATAGACGCCTTCCTTGCCTTAATCGCCAAAGCTGCGCCAGGGTTTTCTTCACAGGATCGAACCGACCTCAGATCATTCTTTGAGGCCGGGCCGTCACCACTTTCGTCTATCCGCTAATCGCGGTCAGTTACCCGAGCCATAGTCGGGAATCGACAAGAGTTCCCCACCCCGGACCGAGGATTGGTGAGCTACTAAGCCAGGCAGGAGGTACCGTGCCGCTTGCCAGACGCTATTTTGTGGTTGCTTGCCATCGACCACCGACGTGACGAATTCGTGAACGAGGAATTGGTGCGATCCTTGGTGTCCATTAGACAGGCCGGCGAACTCCTTTGGCAACCGTTCAATCTGGTGAATGGGTGCGACGTCCTCAAACTCGGCTTCAATATCCGGGTGACCGGGAAGCTTTCTTCGCCCACATGTAAGTACATCCTCGAGTCTCGTGACTTCGTTCTTTTCGGTCCAAACCTGTCCTGCGCAGGTGTTGTGATAACATCCTTCCGTCCCAAACATCGACATCCGCTCTGCCCCCGGATGACCGATGCGGCGAAATTCATTGACCCGCATCATACTGCCATCAGCCATACGAAACAGGGCGGTCTGATTAGAAAATGGGTTGTCATAAGCATTTGCCCCTGGCGCGTAAATCCCATCTTCGTCGTGATCCACAAAGCCCTGACACGACACGTGGGTGGCATAGCTATTGAGAATCGAGATGATGCCTCCGGTCGAATGAGTCGGATAGTGCATGGGCGGCATCCCGCCCTCCTCGCGCCATCGATCGCCTGCGCGGGCCTTCATCACTTCGTAAAGTCCATGATCCCAATCGTGATAATATTCGCCTTCGCTGTATACAACTTTCCCAAACGCGCCTTTCGCAAATTGTTGGCGGCAGTATATCGCGCCCGGATAATAGTAACTGGTCTCGCCTATCATGTAAATTCGCCCCGTAGACTCCACCGTGCGAACTAACTCCTCTACCTCTGCAATGGTTATGCCAGCCGGAACTGCCGAGTAAACGGCTTTGCCTGCGTTTAGGGCCTTTACCGCCTGCGGGCCATGCATCCAATTCTGAGTTAATAAAGCAACCGCATCCACGTCAGATTCCAGAACCGCTTCCAGCGAAGAATATGTTTCGTCAATTCCATGCCGGAGCCGGTTTTCATCCAGCTTCTCCGGATTCAGGTCGGCAAGCACTACCTTCGAAACGAGAGGATGAGCCTTATAAAGTGGAATGAAGCATTGAGCGAAACTTCCGGTACCAACGATTGCGATCTTCATTGCCCGAAAGCATATCCGCATCGCAGTAATACCGTCGCTATGAAGACGCCCATCCATGGCGGAGAACCCAAATTACGTCCGTAAGATATCCACATGCGAAGCCACAATGCATACAGCTCTCGGTTCAAGCCCATCTCTCCCATTCCTCGGTCGGCGTAACTCCGCTTAAGAAAGGCGCCTATAGGTGCTTCTATGGCGATTGCAAACCCAGGGACTTCAAGACAACTTGATCCACGGTGATCTTGTCTCCTTCTTTCTTCCTGTTCAAGCCAAATGCGTCATCCCAGCCCCATGATGCCCAACCAACGTGGAACTGACGAAGGACGCCGCCAAAATCCCTGAACCAGTTAGCCCTGTGCTCAGGCAGTGAGTACATCGGCACACGCCGAACTCGCCACAATAGAGAGGCGCCTTGTATTTCTTGCCCCAGTCGATCGCTTGACGAAAGTTCTCAACCATCTTCTCCCGATTCCATCTTTCGTCGCCGTAAGTCTCCAAAGCTTTGTGGGCGTCGTCGGGAAGCCCGGCAAGCAAAGGTGCGATGAGTTCAGGTGTCGACGGATAGGGAACTTTCCGTAACGGATGTTCGGCGTGTGCGGACCACATGGCGCCCTGATGAGTGAAGGTATGCGGATCGTAACAGTGGAACGTATAGATCACGTTCTTGTCCGCCAGAGGCTTGAGTAAGAGCAGGCCCCCATTGATGTTGCTCCAATTAGGACCGGTAGCAATGATCGTGTGCTTGGGAGCCTGCTCGCGGATCGTTGCAGCAAGCCGTTCTTGAATCGGAAACCAGTCATTCGGATGCCCGTCGAAAACTGGTTCGTTGACGATCTCGAAGAACACCATATCGGGATCGGTGGTACTCAGCACCCGTGACGCTTCTTTCCAAAGCGAGTTAAATCGATCCTGCCATGCCGGGTCCGCTTCGTCGCGCCTGTTCTCATTGTGCATGTCGACAACCACCGCCATACCGTGTTTGAGAAAGCGATCGATGGCCTTCACGACGTATCCAAACTCATGTTCTTTGGGCAAGCCGGTCATCGGATCCATGACGGTTCGTGGTGCGATACACAGTCGAACGTGTTTCAAACCCATCCGGCGCATCGTATCCATTTCTGCATCCGAAACATAATTCGCGTATCCGTCATCATTCCGTGGCCTTCCGCGAAACCAGAGACAGACGTTGGTCCCTGTTTGTAGATGTGCCAATCTCCGAGATGGAACTCCCGCATCCATGGACGAATGAGAGGCAGTTAACAACAATGTAAACGCGTAAACCAACGTAGGCATGCGCCAACTATAGCAGCCTTAAGACCAAGTTTCAAATTCCGCTGCCGCGCAGATTCCCGTCTCAGTTGGGCCATTCCTTCTTTGGATTTATCTGCCCATTAAAGCTCGATTAGGTTCGCCCAGAGGGCCGGATTCTGGTGGCAAACAGTCAGACCCAAGCTGGCGTGCTCCTAGCCCTAGCGCCCTCATGTTGAATCATCTCAGTGTTCGGAAGCCTTACGTGCCTATGCGAGCATAGGGCGAAGCACCAACTTTGCGGAAAAGCCCCTCGAATTGAGACACTTGGAAGAAGTCTGGGCGGACACCTTGAATCATAGGCGCCGAAGGCACGAATACCGAGCACTGAATCAACTCGGATCAGGGGCTCGACGCTCCGAAATAACACTATGGGGTGGAATCAAAGTGGACTACTCTCATGCTGAATGAGAGGATTCGCGACGAAGTGAAGATCCGGCTGCTCATGGCGGGAGCTTCGTTTCGTCAGTCTTCAACGAAGCTCCCTACGCTTACTTGGCCAGCAACCGTAGGGAGAACACTCCTTCCTTCAACCTTATAGGTGCGGAAGACGGAGGTTGGATCGGTTCAATTGATGTAAATGTACTCGTCATGCCTAACTGAGCGGACACGGAGATCAAGGTTAAGACCGGATGCAGGCTTCACCGAGCGTTCGCAGGGGAGGGGCCGATTGCGGCTTGGGATGCCATTCTGTCCTCGACGTTTCGGGTCCGCACAAACCCAAATCATATTCGCGAATCGCGAGCGCCTAGCCTCAATTGAGAATTGCTCCAAGGGGTCCGGAACGCAGTGGTGATCCTGAGTCCGGGTGAAGACTATTGGAAGATGTTTCGCATGCTCGTCGAAGAGATAGACCCAAAGGGAAATCTCATGAAGACCGCGACGCTCGCGGCGGTTGCAATCGAGAATCACTGCCGACTGGCTAGCTTCGAACGTGACTTCGCGCTCTTCACTGGACTTCAGTGGATCGAGCCCAAAGTCTAGCCATCAGGAGCTGCCGATTCCAAAGAACTGTCCGAAATTGAATCGATGGCAATTTCCCACTTGAGAGCCAAAACGGTGTAACATCGGTCGCATGATCGGGATCGGGATCTTGGTTGCAATGGTGCTTCGTTCTGACGGCGTCGTCAATGGTGATTTTTCTTCAGGATTGAACGGCTGGCCCCGCGCGACTTATGGTTCCGAGCCGGTAGTCAGTATCGATAACGACGTCAAGCATGGCAATTCCCCATCGCTGAGGGTCTCGTCTGAGGCCCCCACAGATACCGCATTTGGACAGGACGTTTCGGTGTCGCCTGGCGCCATCTACCGTTTATCCGGTTGGGTGCGCACCCATAAAATAGACCCTCATGGCGCTCCTGAATTTGGGACCATCCAGGTCCAAGCCCCTGGAGGTTCTCGTGTTATTGCAAGCGGCAGCAACCATTCGGGTGACACTGATTGGACCAAGGAGACGGCATACTTCGTGGCTCCGACAAGCGGAAGGGCGCGCGTCGCTCTCTTCCTGATTGGCTGGGGCAAAGGCACCGGCGCCGCTTGGTTCTCCGACATCAAACTTGAAGCGCTTAAATCGGACAACTTCCCTATGAAAATCACGAAAGAACCTCTATGCCCAGGCCGAATCGATCCAATGCAGTACGGTCAATTCATCGAATACCTTTGCGACCTCGTGCCAAGCATGTGGGCAGAAAAGCTATACGATGGGAGCTTCGAAGGGCTCTCCCCGTACAAGTTCCGATTTACTGTAGAGACTGACTTCAAGGAGAAGCCTTGGTATCCCTATGGTCAAGTAACCCGCCTCAAGGTGGATCAAGATGCATCGACCTTCATCAGCGGATCCGTCAGCAAGCACATCCAACTTGGCGACGGATCGCCATCGGAGGCGGGAATTGCGCAAGACGGATTGTCGCTCAACAAGGGCAAGACTTGCAAGTTCTCCGTCTACGTCAAAGGGGCAGGAGGCGGAAATTCGATGACCATCCGCCTGTTTCACAACCAGAACGAGTATGGGTTAGCAACTCTGCCCGTTACCAAGGAATGGACCAAGGTCTCGACCCTGCTCACTCCGTCTGCCACAGACGCAAACGCGACTATTTCCATCACCTTCAAGGGCACCGGTTCCTTCTGGGTTGATAACGCCTCGCTTATGCCGGAGGATACGGTAGGTGGATGGCGCAAAGATGTCGTGTCCGTCCTGAAGGCGGTCAAACCAGGAGTCATCCGCGTCGGTGGCAGCGTTTTGGACGATGCAAACCTGGGAACATTCGAATGGACAGACACGATTGGTGATCCAGACAAGCGCGTTCCATTCCGTGCATGGGGAGGACTCCAGCCGACCGGAGCTGGCCTCGAAGAAGTCGTTCAGTTGATCCAGGCAGTCAACGCCGAGCCCCTAATCTGTTTACGGTACGAAAAGAAGGCGCCAAAAGACGCTGCCAATGAAGTGGAGTACTTTAACGGCTCGGTGGACACCCCGATGGGCGCTCTCCGTGCCAAGAACGGACACCCTAAGCCTTACGGAATCAAATACTGGCAGGTGGGCAACGAGCGCTGGGGAGAGGAGTATTGGAAGGCGGTTCCAGAATTCTGTAAGGCAATTCTCGAAGTCGATCCCAAGGCTCAAATCCTGACGAGTTTTCCGAGTGCCGAATTGATCAAGCTCGCCGCTCCATACGTTGCATTTGTCAGCCCACATCAATACAACGTGGCCGACCTATCTGGGACCAAGCAAGAACTTGAAGACACACGAAAGCTGATCGAGGAGAATGCGGGGGGAAAGAAGCTCAAAGCGGGCGTCACCGAATGGAATACGACCGCCGGAGATGCAGGCCTCCCACGTGCAATGCTGTGGACTCTAAACAACGCGCTTGCATGTTCTCGCTACCAGAACTTGATGCATCGCGAGGCTGATTTGGTGGAGATCGCTAATCGGTCGAACCTGACAAACAGCTTCTGCTCGGGCATCATCCAAACCAACCGAAGCGGCCTGTATTTGACTCCCACCTACTACGCCCAGTACCTCTACTCGAATCTCGCCGGCAACCGCCCCCTGAAGATCGAATCCGATGTACCGGTCGACCTGGCGCCCGATACGAGCGCAACGCTCTCCGAGGATGGCAAGTGGTTGACCCTATTCTTTGTCAATCAAAGTGAAATTGAGGTGACTCGAAGTCTGGATCTATCCGAATTCGGCGGCACCGGACAAGTGGTGCAAGTTTGGACTCTGGGAGACTCGAAGAAATCCGGTGAGCCGGATGCCGTCAACTCCTTCTCAGACGCCGAACGCATCGTCCCCGTTAAGAGTCAGTTCCACGCCGACGGACCGAAATTCGACTACAAGTTCGAACCCCTAACGTTGACCGTCCTAAGGTGGAAGGTTGCTCGGTAAGAGAATCCGCGATGAGGAACGCCGACTTCAATAGGCATCAGTTCCTTGGACTCTAAACCGATTCCCATGCAAACGGATTAGAGTCCAAGGAACAAGCACCAGGCGGGTTAGGTGTATTGAAGTCGGCGCTCCCAGTTAGATATTCACGAAGGAGCATCGGTGTAGTAGCCGTCTCCCTGAGGTCGTGTGTTTTCCTGCCACCACCGCTTTACGACCCAGGACTCGACTATGGCCGAGACGCCGGGCGGTAGGTACGCGTGAACGGCGATCTTGATTTTCTTGCCGGCCCATTTCGGATTCAGGCGGACCTTGTAAATCATCCAGGATGTTCCGTAGCTCTGGGTGTTCCCGAACTGCCGACCATCGGGCATCGGAATCAGGCCCACGTTCTGGTCACCGACCTTTAGTAACGCCTGAACAATCTCAACCGGTTTCGGCGCGTAGCGCCACTCATCGTCCCCGCGACGCAGCCGAATCACCACAGCCAGAATGGGTTGGGCGCCGGTAAGCGAGGGCATCGTCGCCTCGTAAGTGAGTGTCTTCTTCACGAACCCCTTCTGTACAAACCGGGCCGCATCGGCAAATTCAACCGCCAGGCGTGGATCAACCGGTCCCGAAGACAAGAGTAATCTCCGGCCCAGATCGGCCGCCTGGGGCCCATCAATCTCTCGAGAAGGGTGGACCGCCTTGCCGATCGGGGGACGCACTTCTAACATCAGAGTTTCAAAGGGCCGTAGCCAAACGATCACACGCTCACCAATTCGATAATCCGAACCATCTGATCTCAAGATGGATCGGAGATCTGGAAAGTGGCTCAAGATCTGAACCTGCGAGCCATTCCTTGCCTCTAATCCAATCGCCTCATCCAACTGCAGTTCAACCGATCGGGAAGTAAAACTGGGATTGTTCAAGAAGACGAAGCCGTGTGTGCCGAGAAAGTAACTATAACCGTATGGGCTATTCTTCCAGGCACTCCCGACAAGGTGGCGCGGTTGACGTAGGATCCCCTCATTACCCTTTGCCAATGCGGCGATACGGGCCAAGAAGCGCACGTCGTCGTCGGTGAAACTGTAAAGGTTCCCCCACAGATTTGGAAATACCAGGTTGCCACGGCCGAGATCCATAACGACTGATTCGCGCCATCTCTCCTTGCCCATGAAATTGCCCCACCGATTCTCAGCGAGCCACACTCCAAGACTGTCCTTCACGATTGGCGGGATATTTGATGCGAACTGCGCATTCTGGTCTTGCGCGAGGGTCACGGAGTCTCGATAGTAGAGAGTTGGCGTGGAACTCGTTGCGGAGCCCTCCATGTTCACGCCAGACTCGAAGATCGTATCCCCGTGAAGAGCCCAAAAAGGAGATTTCAAGCCCCAGTACCACATGACAAAGAGGTCTGGAGCAAGCTTCCGAGCGCTATCCGCAATATCGATGAGACGGTCCGTCATCAACTCCTTGGAGTACTTGCCCGGCAGATGGCCGTGGGTGGGGTCGTTGCACCCATCCAACCCACCATCAAATTTCAACAGTCTTACATGGTTTGCCTGAACGTGGTGTAACACGGCAGATTTGAGGAGGTTATAGTAGCGATCGGTCCCAAGACAGAAGGAAATCCCCCCTGCCGTCAGGGGATACCCTTCGCGATACGGCAATCCGGGTGGAATTCCATCGGCATAGGCAGCCGGGAAATCCCAACTGGACTGGGTTCCCCATTGCAGCGCAAACCACAGCCCGAACTTCATTCCTTGCGTTTGGATCTGTTCGACAATCCTCGATGGCCCGTTTGGAAATCCGGCCGGACGGAAGCGCTTCAAGTCTGAATCGGGATCGACCCACCCAGTGTCCAGCGTAAAGTAGTCAGATCGAAACCCTTTCTTCTGCCACGAATTCAGTAAACCCAGAACGTCGAGAACCTGCTCATCATCAAGTGATGGAGCGGCTCCCCACTGGTTATTGATTCCGAATGGCGTATAGATGGAAACAACCTTCTTTTTCCTGACGCTCCTATCGTGAATGTAGGTCACAAATCCTTCACGGGCATGGCCGGAGGGTGTTACGCCAATGACGGAAACATAGCTATGGAAAGTTGTTCCCGGTAAAATCCTCCGGCCCGGATGATGGCCCAACTGAACGCGCCCGTCGCTTGCGGCGTTGTCTCCAACTGGATGTTCTATCGCGGCGAAGAGATCGTCATCGATGAATACCGGTTCCCCTTCCCCGCCACCTGTCGTCGAGCCGTCGGTCGTGATGTCGTCGAGCCCGACATCTAAGAGCAGAAGGGCGCGCTTACCGGTGTTTGTAACGTCTACCCATTTTCTTCGCGTGTTTCCGACCAGTTTGTAGTGCAACGTCACTTTGATCGGGAGAGTTCGGTTGTCTAGGTTCCACGAAATTTCGGTGGGCCCCCGGACCATGGGCATCCCGGCTTGAAAATCCGCCATGCGCACAATAGGCGCCGCGATTTGATCCGATGCCGCTGAGAACGTCAGGCTCAGTTCATTGACTCGCGATACCCGATACGAGTGGCCTACCAACTTATTTTCGATACCAATCGTGCCCACTCGGCCTTGGACCCCTTCCAATACAAGCGACAGATCGTCGTTTTCTAGCTTCACAACCTGCCGATTAGTGTCGAGACTGTCGACAAAGTGGAGGATAAGCACCCAGTCATGGGTATTGCCGGCAGGCGATTCCAAGGTAAGGTCGCCGTTTTCGTCCGCCGTTAGGTTTCCTGCGCCAAAGTTGACCGTCTCCCCGCTAACCGGATCGAAGGTCTCAACACGATATTTGGAATGGCTGCCTAGATGGCGAACCTGTACCGCTTCTGGGAGCAAGCAGTAGATGAATCTGATCTTTCCTGGTATGCCTGTGGACTGCGGCTGATCCGTTTCCTTCCCACTTAGAATACGACCCCAGGGACCGTCGCCGAAACTCCCGATTTCCAAGGCGTGAGGCCACGAGGAGTCGTCAAATTCTCGATCATGCCATCCTGGCGATTCCGTTTGACTAGATTTCCACGCTTTGCTCGTGGGAACCGTCTCCTGAGTTCCATCCTCGAAACGCACTTCAATGGATCCGATCAAACCGGCTGGATTCTCAGCCACCCCGGCCGCCTTGTTCTCCGCAAGCACAGCCACCACGTTTCCACCTGGCTTCAACAGATTCGACGGAATTTGAACGAGAGTGGTCGTTCCCCAAGCATTGCTTTCACCGAGGCGCTCTCCATTGACCCAAACGGTTGCCGAGTCATCGGCTGTAAATCGAATCCATGCCGTATGAGCCGCCTTCCCGGCCGGCATATTAAGCAGGAATCGAAATGCGCGCTTTCCAACCGGAGCGTTTTGGGCTGGATTGCCTTCAGGGAACCAGATCCAATAGCTGCCTTCGATCTTGGCCTCGCTACCAGTGTCCCTAACCGAACCCAGTCTCGATACATAAGTCGCCCATTCTGGATGCGGCTCGAATCTTTGCCAATCGTATTGTTCAAAGAGCCTTTTCCCCATGGCAACCTGACTGGAGCCCGGCAGGTGAATGGCCTCTTGCCACGAGATATTTCCATAACCGGGTCCGTTGGGCGACCTTCCATGTGGATCACCTGGGCGATTGTTCTGCCAAATCCCATTCCCGCCGTAGGTGTGGCCGGCCGCGCCATTCATCATGCACACCCAGAACATTGCTCGAGTCCATTCGGTGGGTAGTGAGTCGCTCAGCATCTCATAGGCCGCCTCACCGTCGATCACCGGCATGCGGGTGGAGTCAGAATAAGACTCCCGAACCGCGTTGGTTGCGATACGGGCAGCATCTGCCCGACCGTGCGGGGTCTGCAACATATCAAAGTCGAGAAGCTGATCGTCATCGGTGGCATGCCGCGCCGTATAGCGATTGATTGCGGTGGGGTGGATGGTCAAGGGCCGATGAAAGGGATCGGTTCGCCGAATAAATCGCAAGATATCCGTCCAATCGTGAACGGCTTCTCTATCGTCATAGGGAAACCCTTTGGCCAAATACCATGGCAAATTGGCTTCTCCAGCCGCACACCACACGACCGGCATTGCCCCGTAACGAGCGATCAGGTATCGCCAATGCTTCTCCATCTTCTCGATGCCCATCCATGGCAGGAAGTATCCCCACGCGCCTACGATGCAGGGAGCGATTCCTTGGTCAATCAGATATTGGATACGGTCGTCTGCCCGGTCGAAGTATTGGGGATTGATTCGCGCGTATTCCTTCTCCCAGGGATATCCCGCTTCGTTGGCGCCCCGTGGATCGAATGGAAACATGTCCGGATAAAGTCCGGCGACGATTTGAACGACGTTGAACCCCTTCTTAACTCGATCCGCCGTCCGCTCCTTGAATTCCTCTGGCCATTCCAGACGCTTGGCCAGCCCCATCCACCAGGTGTCGCCCAACCAAAAGAAGGGCGTGCCGTCCTCATGTTCCAGGTGCCGTTTGTCCGACTTTACGCGCAATGGGCCATGCTTGTAGAGTGGATTTTTTCCGTCGTACGATTCCACTTGAACCGTGCCAACGACTCCGTGAAGGCCTTTGTCTTTCGTGTCGTTACAGAGGGACCGATACGAGTGCAAGCCCACCAAGCGCGATGCATATCGCACCTTCCAAACATCGCCTCCCGCCCAGAATGCAGGCACACGCCATTGCTTTTCCTCCGGATCGGTGAACACGACGTCAAGAGTGATCTCGTTAAAGGGATCTGTATGATGCAGGCGAGAATGGAAAGTTATCTCCATGGCCACATTCTGCGCCGTTCTTCCCTTCTTGGCATAGCCCGTAGCTGTGAAGATTAGTAAGAGGAGGCAGGATACGAAACTTCTGAGGAACGTCATAGTAGCCCCGTGAGATGCTTCCCAAAGTATGGCGCACCGGGTTTGTAACTCGGCGCCCACGCCACACGTCGCAAATGCCATTCGGCCGTGTCATGTTTAACCGTGATTGCTGTTTCTGCTAAGGATCGATCACCATTGAAAAGATGCCAAGTTTGAGATCAAATCACTTGGTTCGTAAGGCCGATTCTACGCGTCAACAGTAAGTGAGCGTATACTCTGCGCCTAAGGTTTCTTTTCATGATTCAAGAATTCACGGAAAAGCCCCCGCACCTCAATGGATCGTGTATCGACTACTCCACTAGCGACATTGAATGGGTCGCTGGGCAGTTCCAGATCTCTGCCCCGATAACGGTGGGTCCGTTTCCGGGACGAGGGAACATCAATCTGCACACATACGAGGTTCATGCGGGAGACGGGGAATACCTGCTCCAAAAGGTGAATTCCGATGTTTTCAAGATGCCGTACCGAGTGATGAATGCGATGATGGCATCCATTCAGGCTCAAAAGAATGCTCTCATAGAGGGAAATCGAGACGGGGTTTGGATGCCGATCGAATTGATCCAAACCCGCTTCGAGCAGCCATTTTTGGATCTGACCGACGAGCATGGGTGGTCCGTGTGGAGGATGATGGTTCGAATACCAAAGTCGAATTCATACAAGAGCCTCAGCGAACTTGGCGACTTACCTTCGCAACTCAAGATAGCGGAAGAGATCGGCCGCGGCTTGGCGATCTATTCCGACTTGACCGCAACCATCGATCCAAACACCATCGAAGGATCATTGCCAGGATATCGGGACACCGGTCTTTACTACAGCCAATTTCATTCTGTCATGGCTGGCAACCGAACGCCCAAGGACGCGGAACCCTATTTGCCGTACGATCCGATCCTCCGCGAGAGCACTGGACAGCACTTCCTATGCGCCCTGGATCCCGAAGAGTATCTGATGCGGAAGAGCGACCCAGACTTGGCGCCGTTCATCGAACTCGTTCGCGAACGAGAACCATTTGCCATGGGCTTGTGGACCGCTCTTGAGGCAGGCAGGATTCGCCACACTCTGATCCACGGCGACACAAAAATCGAGAACTTCCTCTTTTGTTCTGAAACGGGGCGCGTGAAGTCCCTCGTGGACCTTGATACGATTATGCCGTTCACCTGGCTGGCGGATTGGGGCGATCTACAGCGGTCGATGGTCAACGTTGCAGGTGAAAAAGAGCGCGATCTGTCCAAAGTAAAAGTGGATCGCGAAGTGTACGAATCAGTTGCAAAGGGCTTCCTTGAGGCGGCGAGAGAGATCACCGATAGCGAGGTCGCCTTAATGGTCTCGGCCGTCCAAGCGATCACCCTTGAACTCGGCCTCCGGTTTTTGACCGACTTTCTCAAGGGGGACACGTATTTTCAGCTTGGACCGGAGGATCCGCCCGATCTCAACAAGACCAGAGCGATGGTTCAGCTGACTTTATATCAGCGCCTTGCCGAATTCGGTCCCGAAGCAGAAGAAAGGATCGCGAAATACCGGAAAACCTGAGATTTCCCAGGATGTAGCAGAGTTGGCCTGTGACCGAGCTCCCTGCTGCGCGAACACTTGCACCTACAACAACGATCTGCTTCGAGATCAGGCGGAACTTCGAAGACGACATTGCATTTTTGCCGCTTGCAGGGTATGCCTGACGGGGACCAGCGCGACATGAGTGCTCCCTAACTTTCAGAATCCGATCTCAAGCGCCTTCTTTCATGCCGTCCAAATCCGGGCAAGGCGCTCATTTTTTACGCCTCGCATGAAAACTCCATAAATGACCGAAACGCTTGACTACCAGGATAGTCAAATGATAGGATTGACTATCGTCGTAGTCAGAGGAGAAGATGAAAGAAGACACATCATCGATTGACCACCAGCCGCTGGGAGATCAACAACTGGATGCACTGAGGTTTGTTTCGGAGAATGGACCGATTACCGTGGGAGAGATGGCTAGGGCCTATGGCGTTCCACGTGGACTCGCGCGTACAACCGTCCTTACCGTTATGGAACGGCTACGAACAAAGGGATATTTGACGCGGCGCAAGGTTCGCGGAGTTTTCTACTACTCGCCGAAGAACGATCACAACGATGTCATGAAGAACTTGGTGGCCGATTTCGTTAAACGGTCGCTTGGAGGCTCCCTTTCTCCGTTTGTGACCTATTTGGCCGACTCGGGGAAACTGAACGAACGTGAAGTCAATGAGCTTCGCCGCATGGTCGAATCCTTGGAAGCGGAAGAAGAGGCCCTGTCAAAATGAGCTCCTATATCGAATCCGCCAATACTTGGGCTGCACAGTGGGCGTCGGTGCTCTGGCGAGCCAGTTGGCAAGGCGCCGCCTTTATTTTCGCGATTTGGCTGGTATGCAAGCTTTTTCGTCAGATTCCCGCTTCCACACGCCATTGGCTGTGGCTCTTGGCCGCGACCCAACTCCTGATAAGACTCTTTATCGCCTCACCGATTGCCCTACCGGTCCTGCCCGCATCTGGTTCGACATCCGTTGTTTCGGCCGACCAGATGGACGCCAAGGCTACCGAAGTTCGATCGTCGTTTACCACGCCAATTACGCCACAGCCATCGCATTCCGCTTCTATGACAACTTTGAATCCGCACCAGACCACAGGCCAAGCGCATAACTCCACAACCGTGCAGGTTGCTCAGGCTGGAGAACAACATGCACGTCCTTCCATAGCCTTAGCAGCTCTGGCCATCTGGATCTTCGGTGTTGGCGCTAGCCTGGTGGCTTCGACAAGAAGGTTGCATAGGACTCGGCTGCTTCTGAACTCGCTCATTCAGATCGAAGACAGTCGGGTGAGTCTCCTTGCCGCCGAGCTAAGTGCCTTAATCGGAGTTCGGACGCCGCCGGTTTACGAGTCGGCTTGCGCACCGTGCCCATTGCTTGCGGGGTGGTTTCGGTCGACCATCGTTTTGCCAGCCGGGTCTACGAGACGGTTAAGCGATTCAGAACTTCGCATGGCGATCGCCCACGAGCTTTTCCACCTACGAAGGCGCGACTTGTGGTTTGGGTTTGTCCCCGTCATGGCTCAAATCCTGTTTTTCTTCCATCCCCTCGCGTGGCTTGCCGCACACGAAGCGACTGCCGCTCGCGAGGAATCTTGTGATACTGAGGCGCTCAAGCTTAGTGGCGGATCTCCCGCCGCCTATGCACGCCTCCTTCTCAATTCAGCCCAATGCAGTTCAACCGCCGCTGTCTTGGGTACTGCCTTCGGTTATCGACTCATTCAGAGGAGAATCAACATGCTCAGAACATCAACCCGCGCTTACGGCGTCTCCGCGCGTCGCGCTTTTTCCCTTTTGGTCGTGCTTGGGGCAGTTTGCGCCCTGCCATGGACCGTAACCGCCCAGTCTTCCCAAACTGGTGGAACCAAGCACGCGCACTCTAAGAAACATGCACCGGCTCGCAAGGCAAGCAAGATCAAGTCAAAGCTTGTCGGAGTGGCGCATCCCGTCAAATCCAATGCCCTGGCAAAGAGATCTTACGGGACGGGAGTGGTCACTTCGTTATCAACTGGGGTGACGAATCTAGGGCTGGCACAACCGGTGCCGTCATCCGTCGGAAGAGCCGTCCCAGCGACCCCTTCCTTGATCTACAAGGGCCAGACGGGAACGGCTATTCTTGTCCCACCGAGTCCAGCTCCTAGGAAGATCGGAAATCCGCCTGCCAGCGTTCCAAGCGCACCTCAACTATTCCGTTCTCCTCCGATAGCGCGCCCCTTTGTTTTCCGTTCTCCTCCGACCGCACCCCCCAATGCGACGGAACCCGGCGGCAGCCTCGTGCCACCCACTCCGAGTGCAAATGTAGGATTTCCCAGTGAACGAAATGCCCCCTTGGCAAATCCAACGAATCAGGCCTTGCTGCTGGTGCCACCGTCGAACAACTCCGGAGGGTTTCCCACCGTCGCTGCCCACGAACCTAACGTCACCATTGACGGAAACGGCCTAGAGGTCAATTTTGATGAGGTTGAGATCCATACTGCAATCAAAGAGTTGTTCAAAGCCATGCACCTTAGCTATATGATCAAGTCTGGCATTAAGAAGGACACCGTCACGATGTCGCTGCATCAAACGACTATCGAGATCGCATTGCAAACACTCTTAAGATCGGTTCATGAGGATCTAACCTACCGGATCGAAGCAGACGTCTACACCATTGTGCCTCGAGACGCCAAGTAGGACTTTCTCTTGCTTCCAGAGCCTACTCACGAGAAATCGTGAGCAGGCTCTGTTTTTCCTTGGTCTACCTTAGTTTTTGATGTACTATAAATATCAGAGGTACATTATGAGATTCAAATCGGACCCAGAAGCGTTGATCTTGGGAGCTTTAGTAGACGGCCCCCAGCACGGGTATGGAATTGTCAAAATACTAAAAGAAGGTTCAAGCGGCTTGTTCAAGATGAACGAAGGCCAGCTTTATCCGCTACTCCACAAAATGCAGGAGAACGGATGGATCAAAGGAGAATGGGAGACGACCGATACCGGGCCGGCTCGAAAGACCTACGTTATCTCTGAGAGTGGACGGGCAGAATTAGAGAAGCGCAGGCAAGAATGGGCCAAATTCTCAGCGGCCGTTTCAGGCGTGATTCTTGCCTGTTGTCCCTCGATCGATCAACGGGAGGCTGTAAGTGGCTAACCTAATTGATTCCTATCTTTCTCGACTTGAAGCTCGACTTCAAAGGCGGCTTCAAACTTCCCAAACAAAGGAACACGTTCAGGAGATTGGCGTTCACTTGCACGAGAGCATCTCTGATCAAGTGTCGAAGGGAAAACCTGAGAATGCTGCCACACTTGACGCCCTTCGCTCCCTCGGAAGCGATCGCCTAGTGGCCGACAGCCTGATACGCGCACACTCCGGCATCAACGAGCGGTCGGCGTGGAGGGTCACTTGGTTTTCCATCATGCTCCTGCTGATCTACTGCCTGTCTTATCAAGGAATCAAGCTCACGACGGAATATTGGCTTGAAGGTTACCTAAGATGGATTGCCGCCGGATTCACAGCTGCATTCGTTTATGCCTGCTGGCGCAGTCGAAAGTTACTGATCGTTCCTGTAGCGGTATCGGTTGGAATAGTCTGTTTTGCGACGGTGTTTCAGGGCTCGGTTTTTTACGATCAAAACAATCGACGAACTCTGCAGTTCGTGAATAGGTTGATTGCCGGAGGCGAAGAACAGCTGAAAGAACTCGGTTCGGTGTCAAAGACCTACAAGAATTCGTCATTCGACCCGTTGGACCCTATTTACTGGGCTCCCAAGCCGCTCGTCACGAGAGTGGTGTCGGCCGTGAACTGGACGCCCTTCACCTATGAAATCGGGCGGAAGACGCCACTGCAACTTGCCCCTGTGCGATCTCAAGCGGAGGCCAGCGCACTTTGGAAACTAAACGGTGACCAGTTTGCGAAGAATCTCCGGGACGGAATTCGGCACGAAAAAGAAGTCAGAACCCAATTGTTAGGGGACAAGTTTGATCCACAAGCATTTGCCACACTGGCCTTCACCACGATCCTGGACGCTCTCGGGTTTATAGTCGCGATTATGGCAGTTAATGTTCTGACGCTCGGACTCGGAAGCCTGCATCGCAAGGCCATTTCGCAATTGTGGAGACCGGATCAACTTAAGGGTGCGCGCCATGGATGACCTCCATGCAGTTTATTTGTCTCGACTCCAGGCCCGACTAAGCAGACGCCTTCCCGAGCCAGTTGTCCGGGAGTACGTGAGCGAAATCAACCTTCACATTCAGGAGAGTATTGCAGACCAGGTATCTCGCGGTCAAACAGTGGAGATCGCAACCGTCCACGCGTTGAAAGCAGTCGGGAGCGAACGGCTGGTCGCGGATAGTCTCATACGGGCACGAAACGGAATCAACGCAAGATCCGCGTGGTCTTTCGCCTGGATACCGGTATGCATTCTGATGCTGTATGGCCTGATCACGATGTCGTTCTCCCTGGTCGAACCACCCTCCGAACGCCTCGTGACAATCGTCTCGTGGCTCCCAAACTGCTTTTTCCTATCACTCGTCGTCGCTTGTTGGCGAAGCCGTCGGTCGCTCTTTGGGCCGATGGCAACCACCATCGCCATTTTGTTCGTCGCAACGATAGTCCAGGTCGTAGGATTCAGTCCGATCGGAGTGACTTCTCTATCCCGGCACACTCGAGCCCAACTTCTATTCAGTCTTAGGACGAGCATCTCTAACTTGGAGGACCAGATTCAATTTGCCCATACGTCGTCGTCCGACATACCCTTCCCCCCTTCTCTCCGATATGGCCATTACTTCATGGCGCCGAAACAAGCGGGCCTGAAACCGGAATACGGGTATGCGCTGGTGCCTGTCCCTTCTCAGGGCCAAGCAAGAAAACTCTGGAACAAATTCGGAACCAAATACGCTGCGTCTTTATGGTGGGAATTGCGGAATGACCGGGAAAACCAAGCTGGTTGGATAAAAGCCAAATTAGACGCAACGGAGGTACGGCGAATTGTCGTCCGCCTACTTGCCATGGCGGCGTTTGCCCTTAGCGTCATCCTGGTCGGAAGTCTGTTAGTTCTGGGTTTGGGAATCGCTTATCGAAAAATGATCGAGTATCTGTGGAGGCCCGAAAGGCTGGTATAGCAATTCGACGTAACTTTTTCGCTGAGAACCCTCTCAGAACCGTTTCGGTCGGCACGGTTGGTACGTCAGTAAGAGCGAACGTGATTAATCGAAGATCTTCGGCGCCGGGGAGAGTCGCGCCTGTCCTCCGTGTTTTGTCGGTAACTCTCGCCTCAACGCTGTTTGTGGCATCCGGGATGTCCCAACAGCAGCCTTCCGTCAGTGATCCTACCGCCTCACTCCGTCGATTTCCCATCTCCCTGTTTGTGAAGCGGAAGGACCTGGGTGTGCAACCTATTTCAATATTGCACATTGACAAACTTCACCCCGGAGACGACATTCTCGTTTCCGTTGACGATCGTCTGAAAGGCGACTGGACGTTGGTCGCATCATGGGTTGGCGCTGGACAGAAAATCGAGGTCAAGAGTTGGAACCTTTGGGACAAGCGTATCACGAAGAAGGCGATTGACACGGGGGCCCTCCCAGATTCCGAAGTAGTCCCCCTCTACTTCTTGGTCCTGAACAAACAAAAGGAGCACCGAGTTTTCGACGGAATCCGTCATGCGCTGGAGACTTCAAGCCAGCAACTTATTTCACAGACCGCCCTGTTCGAAACTAAATACAGCCAGCAGAACCGCTTGCTTAATTTCATGACCGCTTATGCGGCTCTTGGCCCTAAAACCGATCCAGACCCCGTAAGTATGCAAAACCGGGTTGACGCGATCAATATGGACCTGGGCGCCACCTACGACCCTACGCTGCAGTACACCTCGCCTGGACAGCTGCAGCATGGCCTCGATGCCAGCGTTGGCGTGTTGGACGCGATGCGGCAGTCTCCCGACGACCCAACTCCCATGGCCGCAATCGCTCGGAGCGAGCTTCCCGGCGTTGTCTCAGACTGGGTCAGTCTGGTCGGCGACTTGATGCACGTATTTGTCAAACCTCCTCATGACGTCAAATTTACGTTCGTTCCCGCTTCGGCTGTCGAAGCGGACCCAAGTGAAGGATTCGGTGATAATTGGATCGATCTCTTGACTCAGCGAGTTCTTGAGACCACTGACGGCTCATTACCAGCAATGGTGTATCGTCCGCCATTTGAGCGGCAAAACACATCGAAGCCAATTCAGCTTACGACAGCCAGATCCCAAGTTCTCGCAGGAACACGTGAAGTTGCGGTACCCCTGGGGCCGGACTGCAAAGACCTGTTTCTGAACCCTTGGGCCTGGCACTGGGAGTCGAGTGTTGACGGTCAACCGTTTACCCCTCTAGCTGGCGCGCATCTGGTGGCAGGCCGCGGGCTCGTCTTTCCGATCGCTTCCGACTGGTGGGGAAATTCTAACGAGCGCAAGTTTTATCTTCGGGCTCGAATCGGATTCGACGAACAGGAAACGAGACAGATCGACGTGGCCAAAGTTATGCCCCATGACTGGGCAATTGAGGAGGGCTCGACAACGGATTTCGCTTGCGGAGATCCTTCCGTGACCGTCAGGTTGGCTCGGACCGGCCCGGCACAACCCTTTTATCAATATGCTTCCGTCTATCTCAAGGATGCGGCCGGCAAAGTCGTTTCTGCCGAAGGAGTTATGGATCATGGACCGCTCATGGTTCGGTTCAACCTCTCTACAGTCGCCCCTGGCTTGGCTCAGATCTTCGTGCTTCAGGAAGAAGCAGTTCGCGCGGATCCGCCCGTCAATCTCTTTATCGAACCTAAACACCCGTCGGTCTCGGTGTTCTGTGGCAAGGGAGATCGGGTTCTTAGGATAAGTGGACCCGAGTCGAGCTGGGTAAAGTCCGTTCAGGTACCCGACTTGTATGTTCAAGAAACGGACGATTCTGAAAGCGGGATCCGCAAAATGACCCTCTCGGGCAACGTTCCGGCTACGGTCAAGTCTGTCAAGATCACGTTCCACGACCCGAGTAAGGGCCTCGAATGGTCTCACGAGGAACCCATTTCGGTTGGTTTGGCTCGACCGAAGATCTTGCCTGCGGTTGTGGGCACAGTGTCTAATGTTGTCCAAATTGGGTCAGGCGCCGATCCAAGTTGGGCGGAGGCCACGATGCCATCTGGATGGGTTCGCACCAAGCAACCGCTTCGGATTCAGATGGGAGCCATACAGCCCTTTGCCTGGACACACGATGTTTCGTTGGAACTTGGACTGGGATCGGCAGGAGACGTTCAGAGCGTTCTATCTTTACCAGAGGGCCCCTTCTTCGCTTTCGACGGCTCGAGCCCCGATGCCTACCTGACACTCAATTTCGACAGCTTGATTCCGCCCACCGCAAAGAGAAGCACCGGGCTCCTTTGGGTCAAGCTTTCGCGCGCCGATCTCGCAAGCCCATGGACACTAGTGACTACCAAGACCGATGCTGGACCGGTGCCCATTCGAGCGGTCAAACTACCCATCGTTCGCTCGATTCAGAGCACAGCGACGGGGGTCCGCGTTACTTTAGAGGGAGCAGAACAGGTGCTTGGAGCAAGATTCATTGGCCAAACGACCTTTCTCCCCTTGCAGCTTGTGGATTCGCCTCCAAATGATCTCGTCGGAACAATTGACGGCCCGGCCAACGCCTCTGAGTTTGACCTTGAGCTCAGAGACGCAGGAGACGAAGTAGTGCATGTGAAGATCGTCAAGAAACCTTAGAGACGGGATTAGAGGAGTGTTGGCTTGGCGGGCTGGGGCTCCGATCCGCCTCTTCAAAGTTATGTCTGGACCTGATCAAGCTATCTCTCGGCTCTCCCCATATATACTGCGATACAGCTTATGATCCGCCGTCCACTTGTCCGAATTTTGTTACTCGCTGTTCTTTTCACTGTATTCGGAATCGCGGCTGCCCAAGATCAAGGGCTCGATCAGCTCACCCGCCTGAGGGACGCGAGGAACTTTCGAACCTCGTCCGGAAACACGGACTGGAAGCGATCAAACGTAGACTTCGTTCCAATACTGCCAGGCAAAACCCTAACCCTTGCCGACATCAAGGGATCAGGAACGATCCGTCGTATTTGGATGACGGTTCTGCCATCCGAACCTGGATACTCACGATTGATGACGCTTCGCATCTATTGGGATGGAGAGAAGGAACCCAGCGTTCAGTGTCCGATCGGAGACTTTTTTGGAGTTGGCCATGGTTTGGACGAAATTGTCAACTCGATTCCAGTGAGGGCGAGCGCAGATGGCCGAGCACGTTCATGCACTTGGATTATGCCGTTTCGCAAATCTGCCCGCATCACGGTCACCAATGACGGAACCCTTGCGACGTGGGGCTTTTACTACCAAGTGGACGGCGAATACAGCAAAATCAGCCCCAGTACTCCTTACTTTTGCGCAATGTATCGACAGGAGTTTCCATGCCGTCCGGGCAACTACGTCGTCGCGGACATCAAGGGACGTGGCCACTATGTCGGGACAGTTCTAAGTACGCGGTCGACGAGCGATGGATGGTGGGGCGAGGGCAATGACTACTTCTTCGTTGACGGCGAGGAAACGCCAAGCCTTCGCGGAACTGGAATGGAAGACTATTTTGGCGAAGCTTGGGCGTTGAGAAAGACAAACGGCGCCTTTGCGGGGTGTTCAGTCTTCGAAGGCGGATTTACGGGATCCCGGGCGACATGTTACCGATGGCACATCCCCGATCCGGTGAGTTTTCAGAAAAGATTGCGAGTCGAATTCCAACACATGGGAGTCGGGGTCGGTCCCAAAGGTGACGATCGGAACGATGTGGAACGGCCCGATGAATTCTCGTCCGTCGGATTTTGGTATCAGATCGAACCACATGCTCCCTACCCGCCGATGCCATCCGGGCCAGACCGAATGCCGTTCGACTACCGTCGATTCATCGAGGCTGAGAATCTCAAAATCACTCCGCCGACGACGGGAAACACGATGGTGGACAAGATAAATGGCCTTCATGGCGATGCTCAATTGGAGTGGTCCGGCCCCCAGGACGGTACCGACCTAAACCTTCCCTTCCAAATTCCCTCCAAGGGCGTCTACCAAATAATGGTCTTGGTATCCAAGCGAAACGACGGTGGCAATGGCCGCTTCTTTATTGACGACAAGCCCTATACAGATCGGATCTCCTTTTACAGCCCCGACTTCCAGACGCTTCAAGAGGTCGCCCTGGAAATGGGCACACTGGAGCAAGGCCCCCACATGCTGCGGCTACGTTGCATCGGTAAGCAACCAGACGCCGACGAAGGCCGGTGGTTTGCCATCGACGGCTTCATCGTCCAGCCATTGCGTCCGGTGCAGAAATAGTCGTTCGACCGAAGCGCGGAAAACCCCATCCCCCTCCCTGTCTTCCCTTCGTCCCTCCTGAGGAAGGACCCGTGATTCTGGCCCATCAGGGGCGCCACAGCATAATCACCGACGAATACGTATTTGTTTGACTTGGAATGAGAGGAGTAGGGCGCCTTTCAATTAGCGTGGCCCTTAGGTTTTGGAGAGGCCGGGAGCTGCTTTCTGAATATGAGGCCTAGATCCGATTTGAATTGGAGGCTATTCATCCAGGCAATGATAGAGTCAAAGTCCTTCGCCTGAAGAGTTGTCTTAACCGAGCCTTTAACGGTCCACTCGTTCCTGGACTTGACATGGATAACGTCGCCCTTCACGATGTAAGTCCCATCGCTGTGGAATATGAAGACCTTGCCGTCATGCACGGTCCTCCCCTCGCCGATGAAGCGGTTCTTTGGCCCAAAAGTCCAAGTGGAATCTGCGATCTTGCCGTGACTGACCCATGTTCCAGTGAGATCATGGGCGGTAATGTGCGTGGTCGCTTGAGAGTGAATCAACACAATCGAGATAATACTTACAGGATTCATGCTGGATCTGAGGACATTTTAGCCTTTCTGATTCCATGTACGCAAACATTGCTACACAGGCATGCATAAGCCCTCGCACTTCCTCACTCAGGCTTTTAGAGTGAGGTGTTGGGCTGCGAGGAGCCTCATCCTCGCAATTCCACGACTCGGGTTGGTCAACCTTAAGAACGTTTACGAACCTACAAAGAGGTTATCTGGGTCCTAGGGAATCCTCACTCTTAAGCCTATTTCTCGCCTCTTGTACGACTCACCGCGTCTTGCCAGCCGGCATAAAGCTCGCGCCGTCGGTCATCGGCCATCACAGGAACAAAGGTTCGGTCGATGCACCATTGAGATTCGATATCATTCATCGATTCCCAAAACCCCACGGCAAGTCCGGCAAGATAGGCGGCGCCAAGGCCAGTTGTTTCGGTGAATTTGGGTCGGACAACCGGAATGCCCAGGATGTCTGCTTGGAACTGCATCAGCAGATCATTGTTCGCTGCGCCTCCGTCGACTCGAATCTCTCGAAGAGGGCCACCGTTATCAAGGGCCATCGCATCCAAAACGTCCCTGCATTGGAAGGCAATACTTTCCAACGTTGCCCGGACCAGGTGCCTGCGCCCCGTTCCCCGAGTCAAGCCGAATACCGCGCCGCGGGCATACGAATCCCAATGGGGCGCACCCAAGCCGGTGAAAGCCGGAACAACGTAGATTCCTCCAGAATCGGGAATGCTTGCGGCGACCTCCTCGACTTCCGATGAATAACGAATCAACCCCATCTCATCACGAAGCCATTGGACCGCGGCGCCAGCCACGAAGACGCTGCCTTCTAACGCGTAAACAGTCTGTCGGCCAGAGGACGCGGCGAGCGTGCTCAAAAGTCGATTTGTTGATACTTTTGGGTCTAGACCTGTATTCATCAAGATGAAACAGCCCGTTCCATAAGTGCTCTTGGCCATTCCAGGGTGAAAGCACGCCTGGCCGAAAGTCGCGGCTTGTTGGTCACCGGCAATTCCAGAAATCGGAATCGACGCGCCAAAAACCTCTGGCTCTGTGTAACCGACCACCCCGCTTGAAGCCACAACGGTTGGCAGGACGCTCCGCGGAATGCGTAAGAGATCCAGAAGGTCAGGCGACCAATCCATCCGATGAATGTCGAAAAGCATCGTCCGGCAAGCATTGGTGAAATCCGTGACATGGACTCTTCCACCGGTAAGTCTCCATATCAAGAAGCTATCGATTGTTCCAAATGCAAGCCTCCCTGCTTCCGCATCTGCCCTTACTCCGGGAATGTTGTCCAAGAGCCAAGCAAGCTTCGTACCGGAAAAGTAACTGTCTGCGATCAAGCCGGTCTGAGCAGTGATCGCCTCCTCGTGTCCAGCTGATTTCAACTGCGTGCAACGGTCGGCAGTCCGGCGATCCTGCCAAACGATGGCCCGATGAACCGGCTTGCCGGTTTCGCGGTCCCAGAGCAGTGTCATCTCTCGCTGGTTTGTTATCCCGATCGCATCGATTCGACCGGTTGCACCTGCCATCAAGATAGCCTGACGCGCGGCTTCCAACTGGGTCGACCATATTTCATGCGGATCGTGTTCGACCCATCCCGGTTCAGGATAATGCTGAGTGATTTCCTTTTGGGAAACCGCTAACGGATTACCACGCCGATCGAACACGATCGCACGAGAAGAGGTGGTGCCTTGGTCCAGAGCGAGAATCATGGTTTTAGTCGGGGGTATTAAGATTGTGCTGGAAAGAGTCCGTTAGGCTACGCTTGCGCGCATTGCCCTCGTTTGTGTTGTCGATCCCTATCCGGGTACTTGACTGGCAGCTTCGTGCATCCTTAAATCATGCGCTCCCGGACCGATGCAATTCCTGGGAGGCATCCGTTGGCGGAGTCCAAATAGAAGTAAGCGGTTGCAGACCAGTCGTCCTGCCGCCAGAAGTTGCACCAAGCGTCCGGGAACTGCTCATCGCGGATGTCCAGAGGAGGATCGAAGTCAAGTAGACGGACAAGGGCGTGACCGGATGGGTGCAGCGACACAGGGATGATCGGCATCCCCTCGTCGATCATCTCGATCACATGCGCCTTTCCGGATCCCCCAATGGTCTGAATGGCGACACGGCACCCATCTTCGAAGTAGACCGGATCCTCGATGTGATAGCGATAGAACGTGAACTGGCCGGATTCACTATCTGCGATATGGCACCCTTGGGTCCTTTGAATGAACTTCCCTTGCCCCCAACCTGTGCCGATGTAGTCCTCAGTTCCTGTTCCACAAATGGTGGGAAACTTGTCGTTACCAAACCACGCCTTAACTTCGCCCTCGCCGAACCAGGAACCCTTATATCCTGGATTCACAGTGACGCCGATATTGCAACCCAAAAACCGCCCTACTCCAGGCACCCGAGGCAGAATCTCAAAGTCTTTGCCCAGCGAGTTAGGGTTTTCTCGACGCCAGTGAGCATGGAAATACAATGCGTCTGCGGCATGTGCTTCATCAATGAGAAGATCGATATCGTAGAACAATAAGGGTAAATCCCTATCCGTATCGTTCGTAAGCATGACCTTCGCCGCCGTACGGAACGGCATCGGAACAAAACTCGTAAAGCTTCGCCCTTCTGCATCGGAGAATAGGGCACATTCAAATGCCACTTTTCTTCCAAGGCCTACTCCGAAGAAATCGCCAAGAGGCGCTGATACGGCTGGTCTTTCCGCATTGTCCCAAAACATCTCCAGGCGAAGTCCGCGAAGCATTTCTGGGCTGCGGTCATCGATGGTCATCCAGATACGCCGGATTGAGCCCGAAGCGGCAATGTCGAGCAGGATCTTGCTCTCTCCGGCGCGGATGCTCTCGAAAGGGTGGCCTTTGGCAGTTCTGTTTTCTAGCCCTGCCTGGCCACGTTGAAGGGTCGAGTTCTCAAAGCTGATCCAACGCGTTTTCACGCCACGAGGGTTATCGAACAAGTTCATTTTCTTATTGGGGAGACATGCGCATGGACGTTGTATGGACTAAGGTTATAGGCGCACTTGAGGATTTCCACTGATGAGGATGACCCGTGGGCCCTGCAAGGGCCGCGTCGTCACTTTATCGCCTCCAGACCTGCGACATTGATAAAGATGTTCGAAGACTGCGGCGACTTGTCGGGCAGGACGGTGACTCTGAGTACGTGTTTGCCTGGAGATAGTCCAGCATAATCCCAGTGCTGGGGAACATCTCGCTTGGGATCATATTCGTCGATTATCCCAACCAGTTTGTCATCGATTCGAACCTCCGCATGTCCGGCATCTTCGTAAAGGTAGCCAAGAAGCCGAATTCCAGTTCCCGTGAAATTGCCCTCGCAGTACGCACCTGGCGTGTTGCAAAACCAATGCTTGCCGGAATCGTGCCACGGTCCATTTGTTCGCAGTTTTCTGTGTGGGACATGCCCTGGCGCCTGACTATCTAAATACAGGTAGTACGGCTCACCTGCCTTATAGTCGTAGAACGGACGCAGGAGTACCTCTGAGTCTCCTTTCAAATGGTAGGTCAGAGCCTCTCCAGAGACGGGCTCGAAGTTGGAGGTCAAGTGCGCGTAATCGATTCGATTTGCAGGAGAGTCCATGGATCGAAAAGCGAGCACAGTCGGACCGAATGCGATCGCGGTTGGGCTCCTCTGGTCCGAATACAAGGGCACCGACCAGAACCCCATCGGTAACTCCAACTCAAGTCGATCGCCGTCATGCCATAACCTCTTTATGCAAAGCCAGTGTTTGGCATCCTCCTCCAGTCGTTCCGGCCGTCCGTTCCTTCCCGGACCAATAACACTGACTGGCCCAGTCAGCCATCCTGGTTTTCGGAACCGCAACACAAACTCAGTTGACCGATCCATTTGCAGTTTCAAGGAAATAGAGGGGGACTCCGGGTACCGAGTCGTTTGAGTTATCAATATGTTTGATCCCTTAAACTTGAATGGAACCACTGAGGGGACGAACAGGTTCACATTCAGGCCGTCCGGCGCCCTAAAATAGATCAAGTCGCAGACGTCGGCGATTGCCATTGGCCTTGTACCGGTGCAACAAGTCCAACCATCTCCAATATTGGTCTTTGATCCGCCGTAGGGATTGTAGTCTGAATAATAGAGGACGTTCCCCTTAGGATCCATAGGGACGGTGGCGCCCAGACCGTTATAGGCAGTCTGCTCGATCCAATCTCCGTATCTGGCGTCTCCGGTCAAGCCGATGAGGTTCTTGCAAAGCTTAAAAACCGCCCAAGTCCCGCATTGGGTCTCAAACGTGGAGGCAGTGTCTCGCAGCATCTGCGCAAGTCGAGGCTTCGGGACCAACGACTCGTCAGGGCCGTAACCACCGGTGGCAAAACACTCGTTTGCCTGAAGATAGTCATAGGCATTCTTGATCGATTCGAGATACCAAGGGTCGCCATTCACCCGATAGGCAAGGGCTGCTCCACTCAGGGTGTTGACATGGCTATAAGCGTGGTATCGGCTCGTTTGACCGCCATCCGGCCTCTTACCAAAGATGTTTTGTTTATTGGCGTAGAGCTTCCAATACTGGGTGTATTCCCACACCTTTGCGAACTTCTTGTACCTCTCGTCACCAGAGATCAGGTAAGCGCGGTAAAGATTCTCGGACAGCGTATACCACTCGGTGGGGCCTTCTCCGGAGTTAAACGAGTAGAGATTCGTTCGATCAAGATGGGTTTCGGCCCATCGGGTGATTCGGGCCAATTGGTTCAGGGCGTCCCGCCGTCCGGCATAGATCGCCATATCCACCAATCCACCCACCATTTTCTCATACGTGTAGTGAGGAGCGTTGGGATGGTTCGAGTAGTAGAAGTAACCATCCTTGGCGATGCACTTCGACCAACCGTCAAGCAAGGCGTCAGCCTTTTCCTTGCAGGCGGGATCGCCGGTTGCGGCATACATCCGGGAAAGCCCGGAAAGGAGTTGTCCAAAAATGTGAAACACGTCCGCCGTGTACCATCCGCCAAGTTCGTTACCAGGAGCCGGCAAACCAGCACGGCGTCGAAAACCCAAGAGCAAGTCATCGTTAGGAATGCGCAGATACTCCTCGCTTGCCTCGTCGAGTTGCCGCCGAAGCATCCCATCCGTCACTCGGACGCCGACGTAGTCAAACGGGAGTAAAACCCTCCGCTCAGGTGGAAGAATCGATCCCGCAGTTAAGCGCGAGAGCGCCATCGCACCGAGTAAAGCAATCACATCATTCTCCTATCAAACGACTCTTTCAGTTCCAAAGATCTCCTAACGACCTCTACGCTTCTGGCGAAAAGCAATGCAGAATTTCTGATGCTACAGGACTCGAGGTTTCATCGCCAACAGGTCCCGAGGGCTCTCGAATAGGATCGATCGGGAAATGTTGAGCGCTTCATCGAAGGTGTACTGACCTTGCTCGATCTTCTCCGAAAGCACACGAGCAAGCTGAGCACGAACAATGACCAACTTGGCGTAGACCCATTCGACCGTGTAGGCGTCAGAGAAGAACCCCATTTGCTTGTTCACCGGAAGCATGTCCAACCTTTCGGACATGATATGCCGAATCGTCTGAGGGAAGAAGTTGTGCCACCAGTACCCCGACAGGCTGAAGTTGGGAAGTTCCCGTGCTAGCGTACACAAGGCCTGATTGACGTGCTTGCAACCAACCGTACATTGGAATCGGAGGGCAGGGTGACGACCCATGATCTCCCCTAGTTGTTTGATCGTATGCTGGTTTAGTCGGCTACCCGTTTCGAACGGCAGTGGCTCAGCGCCAAGACTGAATTGGAAGACGATCTCGTGGCCATGTTCTTCCAACTCGGTGAGGAACGCTTCGCTAATATAGGCCGCATAAACGTCTCGATCTCGCTGTCCCGCTTGTGCGCGGCGTGTCATCGCGTCACTCATCTCATCCGCAGTCGGCAGATCGTAATTAATGTCGGTTGAAAAATGAGTCGCGGTCGAGATCACCTCGCGATAGGGGATCACGCTTACATAATGGCGGATCGCTTCATGAACATCCTCCAACGACTTAACGGTCCGGTCGGTAGGCGGCCGGTGAGTCCCTATTGCCACTGGGCTCTCCGGCTGCCTGCCCCAGGTTCGTTCCAGATCATAAAGCGCGGTATCGAATTCGCCCCACTGGCAACGAGTGAACATGCCCCATTCGAGCGAATACTGCAGTCGTTCGTCGTCTTCTCCTTGCCTACGTCGAGCATATTCGGCGCAGGTTCGTTGGATATTCAGGCGATCCAAGATCGAGTGATGCCAATTCCGATCATCGGCTCTTTCACGAACTAAACCATCGATCTTCTCCCAGTTATCAGCAGTGATTGGATCTGTCCAACCATAGAGATCAGTCAGGATCAACCGTACTCCCCACATGCTGCTCGTGTTGCGGATGCTCTCTAAGTACGGTATGGCCTCTCGGATACGAAAATGCGCTTCGTCCTTGCTTGGCCAGTTGGGATATTCGCTGAGCCGTTTGCCACTCGGGCACCCGGCAGAGTAGAGGTCGCTGATTACCATGTGGTAGAGAAGCACGTCATGCAGCCCTCTTGCCCCAAGACGCCCTCCGCATAAGTGAGTGTGAACATCCAGCACCGGAATCTCTGCCAGTGCACCTTTTAAGTCGCCTACCAGGCTCATATAACCTCCGTCATCGTTGACTACCCCTCGGATGGGGCAAATCGTTCAGCCATAAATGCAGTCAGTTCTCTTAGGTTCGGCGCTCCAGTTTGACCGCCTGGGCGGGTTGCTTTAAGCGCGGCTGCCGCCGAAGCAAACCGAATCCGTTCATCGACGCCGTCTCCATAGGCCAACGAAACGGCGTATGCGCCGTGAAAAACGTCGCCACAACCGGTGGTATCGACAGCATCCACCTGAAACGCAGGCATGTGCTGGGGTTCGGGATGGATCGACGAGACGTACCAAATTCCCTTGTCGCCGCACGTTACTGCAACGGTATCCCGATCTGAGTGCCAAAGTGCCATCGCCGCTTCGGCAGGGCTCGCTTCTTTCGTGTACGCCAGCGCAAACTTCTCCGAAATCACAAGGTGGTCTATCAATTCAAGCAGCTCAGGGAATTGGGGATCGTGGACCTCCTCCAAATCTGAGACCACCGGTATGCCGGCAGCCCGGGCGATATTGGCAGCCCTGATATCGCCTTGCACGCCGATGTGGTCCAGAAATAGAACCTGAGCCGAGCGAATCCAATCTTCGTTTGGGCCATTTGGGTCCGCGCCGATCGGCGCGGAAAACTCATAGAAGACGTTTCGAGTGTGCCCTTCTTCCGCAACGATGATCACGGAATGAATCGGACGCGCATCTTCCCGCTGGACGACTCCCGACACATCGATTCCATGATCCGTGAAATTCTGTGACACGCTTGCGGAGAGCGGATCGGGGCCAAGCAAGCCCGCAAACGCACATTTGGCTCCCAACTTCGCCGCCGCAACCAAAGCCGTTCCGGTGAGTCCACCAAATTGGCGCTCCGCCCGGCGAATTCGGATTTTTGCGTCGGCAGATGGGAATGCATCGACATACATCAAGTCGTCAACTGCGACGCATCCTATTCCCAAGATGTCGAAACTTGGCGGCATGAGAACCTCTAAGAACTAAGCTCCTGCCGCGATGAGTGCTTCACTTGGCGTCTTACCGTCATGAATCACCGCCTTGAAAGCTCGCAATGCGGCGCCGATATCGGAATGCCCCCAAATGTTCCGTCCGATGGTTGCGCCACGAGCCCCGCTTTGGACAACTTCAGACATGAGGGTAAGGGCTTGCTCCAAGGTGTCAGCTTTGGGCCCGCCCGCTGCCACAACCGGCACCGGGCAACTCGAGACGATCTGTGAGAATGAGGAAACATCACCGGTATAGCCAACCTTGATCACGTCCGCTCCACACTCGATTCCAACCCTGGTAGCCCAAGCGATGTTCTCCGCATCGAACACGATACGAGTACCGGTTGGCTCAAAGACGCGAGGATAAATATGGGCGATCACTGGTAAGTCGTACTTCGCCGCCTCCGCCACCCCAACCGCAAGATGCTTAATGAACTTCCCTTCGTTTGGTCCACGTACCCCAATCGCGATCGCGATCGCATCGGCGCCGTTTCGGATGCACTCTTCGGGGTCGGTGAGCATCTCCAGAATTCGCTCATCAGTCGTAAAGCAAGCCGATTGCATGATCATGGCGACCTTTCCCGCATGAGGAGCCCAGCATGTAAGTGCAGTACCCTTCTGCATCGTCACGGCGTCTGGACGCTCGGAAACAAGCTGCTCAAGCAGCTTCGGGAGGTTTGCGAGTCCTGGCGGCAAGCTTTCCGCATATCCGACGAAATGATCGACTGCCACCGAACATAACCGCCCCGAAGGATGAGAAAAAATGCGTTTAAGACGGATTTGCTTTCCAAGACCCATGTTTGAATTCCCGAGACTGCTCTGCGACCGAGTATATACCGACTCGAAGCCACGTGGTGTGCGCGACCTAGGGCCAATTGGCTGAATCCGGTCGAGGTTCACCACGAGTTCGTCGCAAACAGCCCCACACCCATTGAAAATGGGCGTAGATCTACCGTGCGGCTGCCGGATTCGAGCTCACGAAGCCAGAGACGGCACGACGCAAACTCATGGGCATCGCATTCGCCCTTCAACCTAATCCATCCGACTCAAATGGAAGAAAGTGCAATCCCTTCCATTCTGAGTCTCGTCAACTATGGTTTTGTGCCAGCAGGCTTTGCTTGATTCACCGTTGGCGGCACACCCGTATTGAGTGCTTTCTTGACGATTGCTCCGAATGTAGGGGTAGGCGTATATTGCCAATTTGAGACGAGGGTCGGACCGGCGGCAGGATGGAGGTCCCATGCCGTGAAGTTCAAATGATGCTTGTAAATGTAATAAAGCGTGAAGTTGTTCCAATCGACCGCCGTCTGCCCCCTATCCGCCGGATTGCCTCGATTGCCTTGTGCGCCAAACTCGCTCACGATGACGGGAATCTTCTTGACCGCGACGTCCATCTTGGCCATCCACTTTTTCATCGTGTCTCCTTTGATAGGGTAGGTGTGGTTCGCGTAAATAACGCCATTGCCATAAGGATCGGAAAGCTGGCGATTCGCCAAGATGCCGGACATATCGTAGGCCCAATCCAGTCCTCCACAAACCAAAACGTTATTGGCCCCGACACTTCGAACTGCATTTAGCAAGCCCTGCATCCCCGGTGTTTGATACACTTTAGGTCGTCCTCCTCGCTGTCCTCGGTCGGTAACGATGCCGCCTTTCAGCCAAGTATCCCAAGGCACGTCGTGGGGTTCGTTATACAAGTCGAAAAGCACACCAGGCTCATTTCGATATTCGCGAGCAATATCACGCCAAAAAGTGACGCTGTTCATGTCAGGCATGACGTGCTGGCCAATCTGGTTGCCCCAAATGCCGCAGTCGTTCCAATGAAGATCTAACAGGATGTAACAGCCTTGCGAGTTGACCGTGTCCACCACTTTTCGAACAAGCGCTTGGTACGCAACCCCTTTATCCTTCTGTTCCGGTGAAACACCGAACCATCGATCTTGGGCCAAGGGGAGCCGAATGATGTTGACATGCCAATTGTGGATCGCCTCATTGACCGTCGTCAGGATATGTCCGTCTTCACCTGTCGCACTCCACTCCATACTCGCTGCGTTGACTCCCCGCAGAAGTACCGTTCGACCGCCGCTATCGATGACCTTGGTTCCAACCACCTTAAGAGGCAACGGCTGATGGCCTGGGCGAGTTGGAGACTGGGCGTAAGATCCAGCGAAGAGGCAGATTGTGCCTGAGACGACTAGGGCTTTCCGAATCAGCAGGTGAGAATTTTTCAAGTGTTCCTCTCTCAACTTCGAGCGGTTGATCACGTTTAGTTTACGCGTTTACCTAGCGGGAAGCAACTGGGTTCGGGCTCCGGTTTCGAGAGTGGAGTTGTCCTTTCGGCTTATCCCAAACCGGCTTCCGGCATCCGCTCGGGTCGTGGGGCTGTGCTCGCGACTTGAATGTAGCGGCTTTCTTCGGAGGCCTCTAAAATCGACTGCATGACATCAACGACGTGGAATGCGAGGTCGCCGCTTGCCCGGTGAGGTCGACCGGTCCTGATGGCGTGAGCCATATCCAGGACGCCAAGTCCTCGACTGTTCGTGCCGTAAGGGTAAGTCAATGGCATCGTTTGCCAATCGCCCTCAGTTCGGCCAGCGAACTCGATCGGGCCTGAGAATTGATTCGGATCCGGTATAATTAGGGTTCCTTCCGATCCGTACAATTCGATATGCGGCAATTTGCTAGCCCAAACGTCGGAACTGGTTGTCAGCTGACAGACTGCCCCGCATTCAAAATCTAGAACTCCGACGACGTGAGTCGGCGTCTCGACTTGAATCACTTCTCCCTTTCGGGGGCCGCTGGGAATGATGCGCTGTGGGAACGAAATCCTGGCAGAACCGGAGACCCGACTAATGGGGCCGAGAAAACTAACTAGGGCACTCAGGTAGTACGGGGCCATATCGAGCAGGGGACCCGTACCCTTCTTATAGTAGGCGTGCGGTTGAGGAACCCAATGCTCCGGTCCGTGACCAAGCATAAACGCATGAGCGCCTACCGGCGTGCCAATGAGCCCGTCGTCAATCAGTTTTCGGCAAGTCTGCATCGATGAGCCGAGAAACGTGTCCGGTGCGCAACCCACCCGTAATCCCGTGCTCTTCCCAAGTTCTAAGGTCTTCAATGCGTCATCCCGTGTTGTCGCCAACGGTTTCTCTGTGTACACGTGCTTGCCCGACTCTAGAATCAGTGCATTTACGCTCGCATGAGCGACAGGGACAGTTAGGTTGAGGACAATTTCAATTTCAGAATCGGCTAATAGTTCAGCGACCGAAACCCCTTTGGATAATCCATACTTTGCGGCAGCAGCCTTGGCCCGGTCCACATCTAAGTCAGCGCATCCTACAACTTTGAGAAACGGATACTTGAGCAAATTCTCAAAATAGATGCCCGAAATAACCCCACAACCGATAACGCCTACACTCACCCGATCCATATTAAGGAAACTCTACCGCAGGCCAATCGCATGGGTTGACTTGCTTTCGGAATTCAGATAATAAGTTGGACCGTTTCAACCATTTGAGCCAACTGCCTAGGCTATTCTCAAAACGCAGCTATGTCATCCCAAACTACCACCCCGTCATTGTCCACTTGGCCTCGCATCTACACCGACTCGAACCTCTTACAAATTGCGATGCCGATGGGTGGAATTGGAGCGGGATGTCTCTGCCTGAACGGATTTGGCGGCATCCAGGATTACTCGATTTGGGGCAAACCGGCAACGACGGCCCTTCAAGACCATTGGGACAGCGCCGAAGCGACCTTTGCTTTGCTGCACATCAAGGGTGCCGCCCCGATTACCAAATTGGTGGAAGGTCCGTTTCGACCGGAGAGAATCTATGACCAGGGTGTGCAGGGACAGGGCTATCGAAAGGGGGGACATGAAGGGCTTCCCCGTTTTCAATCCAGTTCGTTTAGGGCCGAATATCCATTCGGCACCGTGAGCTTGACCGACTCAACGGTCCCTCTTCAAGTCGAAATTGAAGGTTGGAATCCATTCATCCCATTGGACGATCACAATTCCGGAATTCCTTGCTCGATCCTCAACTACACATTCACCAACGACACGGACCAATTCGTCGAGTTCGAATTTTCGTACCACTCGTCCCACCTTGCCCGAGGTACGGAAGGGGATAAGGGAACTCGAAACGAAATCATCCCCAAACGTGGAGTCCTATTTAGCAATAACGACGACAAGGAAACCCCCAAATTTGGGAGTACAGCCATTGCGGTGGGGACCGCAGATCCGATTTTGAAAGCAATGTGGTTTCGTGGAGGTTGGTTCGACTCGATTTCCGCACTTTGGCGAGAAGTTTCGACCGGGACCTTTACTGCCAATGATGGTCAGTTGAGCCTAAAGGGAATCGAAGGACGAAATGGCGGATCGGTAATGGTGGCCCAGACACTTGCTCCCCACTCATCCGTCACCATACCGGTCGTTCTTACCTGGTATTTCCCCAATTGCGACCTGTCCATCGGTGGTACCGCTGCAAACAAGGACCAGATTTGGCATCCGTACTACACCACTCAATGGACGGATGCAGGCGATGTCGCCAATTATGTTCTTGATAATTTCGACAGCCTTTATAGCAGGACGAAGGCCTTTCAGTCCTCGCTTTTCGCTTCGAGCTTTCCGCCGTCGTTGCTGGACGCGATCGCGTCCAATTTGGCGATCATCAAGTCGCCCACGGTTTTGCGACAATCAAACGGTGGCCTTTGGTGTTGGGAAGGCTGCTTCGCCAATTCTGGATGCTGCCATGGGTCCTGCACTCACGTTTGGAATTATGCCCAGAGCATTTCCCAGCTTTTCCCTCCACTGGAGCGGACTTTGCGCGAGCAGGAGTATCTGTGCGCGATGGATGATCGGGGCCATGTGAATTTTCGCGCTGCCTTGCCGGATGGCCCGACTTCCCACGACTTTCACGCCGCGTCTGATGGACAGCTAGGAGGCATCCTCAAACTACATCGCGAGTGGCAGATTAGCGGCGACAACGATTGGCTGGCACGAATGTATCCGCTTGCCAAGCAGAGCCTGGACTTCGGAATCATAAGTTGGGACCCAAAGCGAAAAGGCGCATTGTTCGAACCTCACCACAACACTTACGACATCGAGTTCTGGGGTCCAGACGGGATGTGTTCGTCGATCTATCTGGGAGCTCTTGCGGCGATTTCGGAAATGGCCGAAGCATTGGGCAAATTGGAAGACAAAGCCTTCTACTCCCAAATCGCTGAGCGATCCGCCCAGTTTCTAGACCATGAGTTGTTCAACGGACAGTATTACGAGCAGCGAGTGCTGTGGGAGGGGTTGCGAGATACGTCGTTTGCCGACATGCTTGTAGGCTTACCTACCGACGGAACCATCGACGAGATGTCAGCTCTCCTTAAGGCCGAGGGTCCGAAATACCAATACGGCATCGGATGTATCTCCGATGGTGTGATTGGGGCCTGGATGACCAAAATCTATGGTGTCGAGACTCCTCTATCGCTCGAGAACATCAAGAGCCACCTAAGTTCGATTTTTGAACACAACTTCAAGACAGATTTGTTTGAGCACGCGTGCCTTCAACGCCCCGGCTTCGCTCTTGGGCACGCAGCCGGCTTACTACTATGTTCCTGGCCGAAAGGCGGAAAGCCGACTCTGCCGTTCGTCTATTCGGATGAAGTCTGGACTGGCATCGAATATCAAGTCGCATCCCACATGATCGCTATGGGCTTGGTCGATGAAGGGTTGGCCATCGTAGAGGCGGTTCGCAGCCGTTACGACGGACATGTGCGCAACCCGTTCAACGAATACGAGTGCGGCAGCTACTATGCTCGCGCAATGGCCAGCTACGCTCTCTTAAGCGCCATTTCCGGATTCCGCTACTCGGCCGTCTCCAAAACCCTCTGGTTTGGTCCCAAGATAGCTTCAACGAAGTTCACCTCCTTTTTCTCTGCCGCAACCGGCTTTGGGACAATCCAGGTGAGCGACACTTGCCTCACGGTCACGATGGTGGAAGGTGAGTTGGCAGTTGACAACCTGCGGCTAACGCAAAATGGGGCTGAGACATTTGTCAATGCCAAAGCTGTTGCCCGTGTGGGTGACCCGGCGATCATTCCAGTAGCTTGAAGCTTGGCTCCGGTTCGTGGTCCCGCTTTCCACTCTTACCGGATCGGCGACTTGCTGGTGTTATAGGAACCTTCGTATCGCCACGGGTTGTGGCCGAATTCTCGGTCGATGAGGGCGAAGAGGCGTGGGTCGTACTTCTTGAGTTGCTCTCGGTTGCAGATCTCATTGTGAACACCGTTCGGAGGACTGGCACTTCGGGCACAGTCGAAGTACATTTGAACGCCTTCGGCCCAGTATTCGTCTTTGTTTGTCGCCCCGTACGTGTTTTTCCAGAGCCCGTCTTTGATCGCCTCCGCATAGCACTCAGCCCAATCTGCGTCAAACTTCGGGTCGGCCTTGACGAAGGCGTAGTTAGACAGTGTATGAGCGAATTCGTGGATGTAAATGCTTTCGCCCTTGTATCGATCGTTCGGATACTCGAGGATGTTCTCTTCCCCACCGCTCGTAACCAGCCCGCCGAGTCCCCGTGCCCGCTTGTTCCAATCAGTTTTGGGATCGTTCTTTAGGTCCCAGTATTCCGGCAAATCCGTTTGTCCTTCCGAAGCCGCAATGATCGAATAGTGACTGCCTGCTTTAAGCAATTCATCGGTGGTTGACGACGGCACTTTCGCAAGCATTTTCGTGAACGTGACGATTATCTGGCGAAATGCTCGATCGTCTACATTCTCTGAGCCGATAATCGGAAGCCCCCGAAAGTAAACACACTTCTTATAGAACCCGTGGAAACTCAATTCGGAAGGCGGCACTTCGATAGGATCGTGGGGACGGGTTGTACGATGATCGGGTCCCGACAAGACTGCGAAGGAACAGAAAACGGCCGCGAACCAACCCATTGCTTAATCATAGCCCTCTCGGACGCGAGCCACAATCAATGGATCTAGAGGCCCCTTCATTTTCATAAGGTCACCCATTTTGAAAATGGGAAATCCCACACCCGGGGTATCGCCATATCTATGGATCATATCATTTAAGAAAAAACGAAAAGCGCGCCGAAAATAGGGCGAACCCAATTCGCGACGCGCATATCGTTTGCCGTCTACAGGTCTATCCGTTAAGATATCTCCGCTTATTGCGTCGGCTTCGTGGACCTAGCTCTTTACCTTGCGGCATCGATCTAGCTCCACGTCCCCGATGTGGCCTTTTGGACGGGGAGGGCGAATGTACACCCGGTCCACCCCTACTCTCGACCGTGCTGATCGTCATCATCCCGGTCAAGGGAGCAAAAGACCTAAACCTCCCGATGCCACCGAAGACACACTTGGCTCCCCGGCGCTACTCTGTTAGGTCACTGGTCCAAGATTCCCTAGCAGGTCGCGGTTGGCTGTTTTGCTTCGTCTGAGCGGTGTTGGTCCTGCTCTTCCGAGTCCTTGCGGTCTCGTCGCGGAAGTCCTCCGCGTCTCTGCGTTGCTTACCACCTGAAGAAGAGGCTTCTGATCTCCGTCTTTCGTTGGAGGCTGGGGTCCGTTTCACCTCAGCGGCTTGCATAGTTAATATACACCCCTGCTGTGAGAATGCCAACACTTATTTTAAGTTTTTTTCCACATAGTAATGTGGATAACTTTCGACTTACTCACTGACTATTATGCGCCTGGGTAGCATAGCTAGTATGAAGTATCGAGAGTTGGGGAAAACCGGTTGGAAAGTCAGTGAAGTCAGCTTCGGAGCCTGGGCAATCGGCGGATCTTGGGGTCTGGTGGAAGACGACGAATCGCTTAAGGCGATGCACAAAGCGGTAGACATGGGCGTGAATTTCTTTGACACCGCCGATGTTTACGGCGACGGTCGTAGCGAGCGCCTTCTTCGACGGCTGCGATCCGAACGCAGTGAAACGATCTATGTCGCCTCGAAGGCGGGCCGACGATTGAATCCCCACGAAACGGAGGGATACACCGCAAAGAATCTTAGAGCATTCGTAGAGCGGTCGCTCGAAAACCTTGGTGTTGAGGCAATCGACCTTCTTCAATTGCATTGTCCGCCAACCGACGTGTATTACGTGCCGGAGGTGTTCGAAGCATTGGATGAAATGGTCACCCAAGGAAAGCTGCGCTTCTACGGCGCCAGCGTTGCTCGAGCGGAAGAGGCGATAAAGGCGATGGAGTATCCCAATCTCCAAACGATACAGATCATTTTCAACCTTTTCCGTCAACGTCCGGCGTCTCTCGTCCTAAAGGAAGCCCATGCACGCAAGGTGGGCATCCTTGCCCGGGTACCTCTCAGCAGTGGCATGCTGACCGGAAAGTTGAAGCCAACCACGGCTTTTGAACCCGACGATCACCGGGCATTTAACCGGGATGGAGCAGCCTTTGACAAAGGGGAGACTTTTTCGGGGATTCCTTACGACGTCGGACTGAACGTGGTTGAAGAAATTCGGCCGCTTGTCCCAAAGGGAATGACGATGGGTCAGTTTGCCCTCAAATGGATATTGATGTCTGAAGGTGTTACATGCGCGATCCCTGGCGCCAAGACGGTTGCCCAGGCTGAACAGAATTTCAGTGTTTCTGAGTTTCCCGAACTTGATGCGGCTACGATGGATAAGTTAAGTGGGCTATACAGTCATCACATCGCGCCATACGTTCACCAGCGGTGGTGAGCAATAGGGTCCAGAGAAGTCAAATCCCTAAGCTCTTGAAATTGACTTAGAACTCTTCCTCAGTCTTGACACTTTTTGGGGGTTTTCGATCGCCCGGATACTGCGGCGCCCTTATCCACAAGTCAGCATGCGCCCCTAGACCATAATCTTCTGCAATGGACGAGATGAGGGAATCTCTGGCGGGGCAAGCTGGATTGCTCTGTGAGCTTCTAACTTCGGCAATGGAGCCGAAGCTTGCCCAGGCTGACATCAGCCTGGGAACTTTTGAGTTGCTTAGCGCCATTTATGCTAGTGGCGGAAGATCCACGCAGGTCGAGGTCGCACGCCGCTTAGGGATCACACCACCTTCCCTGTCGGAAGCCGTCAAGGCCGCATGTGTTCGTTCGCTCGTCGAGCAACACATCGATTCTGACGATGGACGCAGGAAAATATTGAAGTTGACCGCAAAAGGTCGCAAGGCAATGCAAACAATCGTCAAAGATGTGAACATCGCTGAGACAAAAATGGTCGAAGGAATAGATGCCTCCCAAATCGCGTCTGTTATCGATGTTCTAAGAAAAGTGAATCGCAACCTGGCGCGCATTTTGCAGGAGGCGCCGAATCCCAAACGTAGGAAATCCCAAAAAATAACCGATAGATAGAGTAGCCATGAGACCCATCGAATTTCGTGCCGATATCGAGTTCCTTCAAGCGCTGCGATGCGTTGAATACCGTGTTCCTCGCATCGGTCGATTTCAAAAGCCTGGATATTTGGTGGCGCTCGGTCTCCGTTATGGATTAGTAGGGATAGCGGCTACCTATCACCTTTTGGAAACTGCTTCGGACGAAGACGAGAGTTGCGTTCTGAATGCAACGCGCTCTTGGTCTCGTTTGGTTGAGGATCACGTTCGATACGAATTGCTCAACCGATTTCCCTTTCCAAATGACCCCTATGTCCCAACAATAGTCGGTCAGTATGCTGAGAGGCCGTTGCGGTTGGCACTACCCATGCTGCATCGACTCAACACTCTTGAGAACTGCCTTCGAGAGGTTTGTGAACTCTATACCGCTGAGAATATAGCCGCCATCCGCATGTATTGGCCCTGGTATCGAAGACGTGGCGCTAAACAAGAATTTTTGCGCAGTATGAACGATTCTTTGAGTTATACACTTCACTTCTTCGAAAGACGACTGTACGATCTACAGGAAGTCCCGGAAATTGCACTCTTGGGCGAATAATTGAACGCCGTTTTCGCTCTCTTATTCGTCATCAGTCAGCAGAGGGGAGTCGGAGGGGCAGCTTTTCGTGATTCGAATAGTAGGTCTACAAAGAAACGAATCAGTGGCACAGGAGTTTGTCCTGCTGCAGAATCAAGGCGCATTGCGCCTCAATCTGCGGGGGCACCTTGTGGTCAGCGAAACGGCGCTCGATGAAGGAGACCTCGGTCATGCAGCTCACGTCTTCGCCGACGATGTTCTTATCCCGCCGGGGATGTACGTTCTGCTGTTTAGCGGAAAAGGGGTGTCCCGCTGGGCTCGCACGCGTGACGGTGCGTTAGTGTATTACGCATTCATGAACCGAGATGCGGCAGTTTGGGATCGGTCCAATGGCCCCCTTCACCTTCTTTGCACGCAACATACGTTCAGCGAACGCCCTCCCGCGCTTTTGCTGCGATAGCTGAAGCCAAGTCTATAGCCCTAAGATCGGCTGCTCATCGCTGCCCGAAGAGCACCCCCTCGATCACGGCTTTGAGAGCCTTTGTCGTAGGAAGTTCCATTGGCGTCGAGTACACTGATAGGGTGCCACGCGCACTTATCATCGGTGGGCCGAATGGCTCCGGGAAGACGACTTTTGCTCATGAGTTCCTAGTGAGCGAGGGCGATTGTGTTCAGTTTGTGAATGCAGACATGATTGCTGCCGATATCTCCCCGTTGGCGCCTGAAACGGCAAATATCGAAACCAGCCGGATTGTCATCCACCAACTTGAAGGCCTAACCTCGCATGGCGACGACTTTGCCTTTGAAACCACGTTGGCTGGACATTGGTTGACCCAGCGAATCCGGGACTGGCAGAGCAAGGGATACCGTGTTGAAATCTACTTCCTACGGCTCACGAACGCTGATCTTGCGGTTGAAAGAGTGAGGCAGAGAGTCCGCGAAGGCGGACACTCCGTACCAGAATTGGTAATCCGTCGACGATTCGTTCGCGGACTCAAAATGTTCGAAGAGCATATTAAAGCTCTAGCTGACCAGTGGTTTGTATACGATAATAGTGGTAACGAGCCTCGACTTCTTGAGCAGGGATCGAACTAGGAACCATGGCAATTCAGAACGATGATCTGGAAATCAAGGCCCAGAAGGGGCTCGACGCACTCAGACGAGCCGTTGCCAAGGCGATTGAACGTCGGGACCAAATCCACAATCAAACCCAAGCCAATTCCTCCACAAATACCGCACGAGACGGGGATTGTGGTGGCGATCGTTAACACTTTAACGCAGTTTTAACGTAACATGAGCAGGTGGGCGAACGGCGCGCATTGCTTAACGAGACAAGCCTTGCCGAGACGGTTGCCGCGGTAGAAGACGCTCATTTCTTTAATCGTAAACCAACTCCCACTTCCGCCCAGGCCGTGATGAGGTGGCTGGATACACGCCAAGCAATCGGAAAAGGCTATCAACGGGCACTGTGCACGCCAACCGATGCAGATAAGAAGGATGGGGCTCGCGTCTTTACCGGAGAGCGATTGGGTACCGGCGCCCAAACTCTGCACGTGCTCGGCGAGGAGGCTTACCGCTCCTACCTACTTCTCTCGAAATGGACTGATTCAAGCCTCACGTTGACCGTTGAAACCATGGGTGCAGCGATGGGAGAACGCCTTGACCAGCACTACAACGGACGATATTGTTGCGGGCCGTGCTCGGTTTCCGTTTGGCGAGCCTTAATTGCGGGTGGTTACAGCAAGAACGAAGAACGCCTTGAGCTTGCGATGAAGTATTTGCATTCGAAGCGAGACGCCTCGGGAAGGTGGGGCAACCTCCCCTTCTTCTACACCGTTCTAACCCTGTCCGAGATGGAAACCCCCACCGCCAAGGACGAACTTCACTATTGCCTGCCAACTTGCGATCAATTGCTTAAACGCTACTCCACCATTACGGAGCCGTACGCCTCAAGAAGAACTGCGCTGTTGGAGCGGGTCTTGTCGAGGGATTAGGCGGCGTGATAGACATATGAACGGAGATTGCGGACGAAGACCATTCGCAGGTTCGGCTCTTGGGTACTTGAAGGTAAATTTCGTGTCAAAGGAGTGCAACCTCCTCACGGGGCGAAGGTAAATATACTTTTGGATGCCGCAAATTAATCTTGTTATGACAAGAGCGCAACTCGAATGCGTTTTGCCTTGGCGGCACGACAAAAATGTTATTAGCACAAGCTAGCTCGGACCAAGTCCTTCGCTTCTGGTGGGTTCTAATCCCCCTCGTTTGTATCATCCTTTTCAAGCCGACCCTTCGCCTCCTCCTTGGCATGGTGATTGTTCCTGAGAACCGCATCGGGTTGGTCACGAAAAAATTCGTTCTCATTGGCGCTAACTCAAAACTGCCGGACGGCAGAATCCTCGCCACCCGCGGCGAAGCAGGGATGCAAGCTCGGGCGCTGGCTCCAGGTCTGTACTGGATGATGTGGCCGTGGCAGTATTCCGTTTCGATGCAGCCGTTCACGATGATTCCAGAGGGCAAAATAGGACTCGTTCTTGCCAACGATGGTCGCGAAATGCCGACTGGCAACATTCTCGCACGCAAGGTCGAGTGCGACAATTTCCAGGACGCGGTCGCTTTCTTGGTGGGCGGCGGACAAAAGGGTCGTCAGACGCACCTCCTGACATCTGGTACCTACCGAATCAACACGCTGGCGTTTTCGGTCACTCTTGCCGACATCACGGTCATCAAGGAGAATATGGTCGGTATCGTAACCGCCCTTGACGGCCAACCCATCAAGCGAGGCCAGATTGCCGGCGAACAGATCGAAGGGCATAACAACTTCCAAAACGTCGACGCCTTCCTAAACAACGGTGGAAACCGCGGTCTCCAGCCTCATGTGATGCTCGCTGGAAGTTACTTTATCAACAAGTGGGCAATTCAAATCGAGGAGACCCCGATGACGGAAGTGCCTATCGGACACGTAGGCGTCGTGATTTCATACATTGGCGAGGACGGGAAGGACGTAACCGGCGAGTCGTTCAAGCACGGGAACATCGTCGAGAAGGGATACCGCGGCGTGTGGATGGAGCCGCTCGGCCCCGGCAAGTACCCCATTAACAAGTACACGATGAAGGTTGAACTTGTTCCGACCACAAACCTGGTACTTAACTGGGCAAACGCTCGCAGCGAAGCTCATGCCTTAGATAAGAACCTGTCGACGATTACCGTCCGAAGCCGAGATGGATTCCCCTTCAACCTGGACGTTGCGCAGATCATTCACATTCCTGCCACCGAAGCGCCCAAAGTTATCGCTCGATTCGGCAGCATGATGAATCTGGTTTCTCAGGTCTTGGAACCGACGATCGGCAATTACTTCCGAAACAGCGCTCAAGACAGCGACGTGATCAGCTTCCTCAGTACTCGAAAGGAACGACAAATGTCGGCCAAAGAGCACATCAACGAGGTGCTCGTTGAATATAACGTCAACGCAGTCGACACCCTCATCGGCGATATCGTCCCGCCAGAAGCGCTCATGAAGACGCTCACCGATCGAAAGATCGCGCAAGAGGAAGAAAAGACATACGAAACTCAAAGGATGGCCCAAGAGAAGCGGCAAGGAATGGAGAAGGAAACCGCCATTGCCGACATGCAGCGTGAGATTGTAAAGGCTCAACAGAGCGTCGAAATCTCCCAACGCACTGCCGACGCTACGGTTAAGAAAGCGGAAGGAGACGCGACAAGCCTGAAACTCCAAGTCAACGCAGAATCGGAAGCAATGAAGATGCGCGCCAACGCAGAAGCCGAAGCGACCAAAGCTAAGGGCGCCGCTCAGGCCGAATACACCAAGATGAACGCAGGCGCGGAAGCAGAACGGATCACCAAGACCGGTCTTGCCGAAGCCGAGAAGATCATGGCAATCGGTAAATCGACGGCCGAAGCTTACGAACTCCAAGTGAAGGCGATGGGCGGAGATAACTTCACGCGCTTTAAAATCACCGAAGAGATCGGCAAAGGCAAGATCAAAGTCATCCCGGACCTCTTCATCAGCAGCGGAGGAGGAGGGGATTCCACGGACGGCAGCCTCAACGGCTTGATGGGAATGCAACTCCTGCAAATGCTCCAATCCAAAAACGGAAAGCCGGAACCGGAAGCAGTCGAGAAGTAAGCCTTCGATGGCTTAGTAGAGGGATGGGTCCCATAGGTCCTATGGGACCCATCGAAGTCTATTATCGAATTCGAACGAACCCGTTTTCCTATTCAATCCTGAACGACGGTTCGTTAAGTAGGCCCTTTGTTCGCTCGTTGGTAAGACTGGAGAATTGAACTCCGGAATGGAAACGAACTACCCTCCGCCAGCAAGAATGTTCTTACCCACTTACCGCGCGCGGAGAATACGCGTGTGGTGCAGCTTCGCGTGCGACATTGGGAGATCCCCCAAAGCTGAGACTGCCGACACAGACCTATCATGTCGGACGAATCCGGGCGGAAAGCATCTTCGATCAAATCAGGCTCTGGCATATCATGTTCCGGGACATCACCGTCACCGAGCTTCTGACGTAGTTCCAGCAACCAACCAAGCACCAACCTCGCCGCCCCTCCAAACCCCATTTCCAGGCTAACGGCGGGATGAGGGGTCAACCCCGGCCGTAGCATCCTCCCCAACACCAGTTTGGGTTCGGATGTACCAGTATCCGGCGCCAACCATACCCATGCCTAGAACCATGAGAAGGATCACGCGCACGCCTGGATCGAGGTCGGCAAGATCGTAGAGGAAGATCTTCACAAGAGCTGATGCGAACACTCCGAAACTCCAAAATCGGAGGTACCGAGCTTTGTAAATGAAACCCAGAGCGATCAGGGCGATAGCGAAGACAATCCACGCCAGCGTCAATGCAGGAGCGGTTTTGAGGCCAATTACTCTACTTGAAAGCAAATCAAACGAAAGCTGGGAGAAGAGGATCCAAATCGTCACGGTGCTTACGGACGTCAAGACGGCCCGCTCCTTGCTAGCAAGCGACGTGCACCTAGCCATCAACAGGACTCCCAAAATGGCGACTACTACAAGCGTAACCTCTGTAGGAACCGGTGTTCTGACGATGGATTGGAGACTCAAGACCCCGATCGAGGCTCCCAAAATAGTCACCCATCCCTGCGGGATCAGTCCAGCCCACTTCCATTGAATCGCAAAGTAGCCACTTAAAGCGGTGACCGCAAGCAGACCGGAGATCACGGCCGATGGCATATTTAAGCGTAAGGATGGGAGCGTCAGCCAAATCACCATGAGCCGAACCAGCAGCACCGCTACCAGCGCGCCAGAACCAGCGATCAAGTTTTCGAATCGGTTCGACCCCGCCGCCATGCGAGATGCCGTTCCTGCGAAAACCACCGCCCCCATCAAGGATAGGACAAGCACGGAGTCGAAGAAAGGATTATGGAAGCCGTCCGAAATGACTTGAGCGTATTGGACCATGGCTATCACAAGCACGACCCAGGCGAATACCAACGTGCTAGACCAATTTGAGAGTTTGCCGACTGCCAACAATCCGATGGTGAATACCGTGAGCGGTACGAGGATCGCCAAAGATGGCATCCAGCCGAACCCAGTCGATGTTAGCCAAATGAATCCCATTCGGCAGAACATCGGAAGCGCCAAGAAGCTTCCAACAAGCATCATAGTCTCAGAAACCGCGCCTGATTTGTGGAACGCATAGCAGCAGGCCACGGTCGAGGCCATCAAGGCAGTGAGCAGCCAGGTCTCGTTGACAACCGAAAATTGAATCCCAGTCTGCATCCAGGGCGCGGTATAGGCGCATAAGCCGAGTCCAAGTTGGAGTCCTGCAAGCGCAGACAAAGCTTTGCCGACAAATTTGAGGGAACAGAGGGCAAGAATCACGGACGTAATGGCAAAAGCTGATCCGGCATGAAGCCGATCGAACCCAACAGGAGATAGAGTCAAGGCGACGGCGAGGGAGCCAAGCAAAAGGGCACTTTGGACCTTTGCTTTCTGCCGAAACGCGAGCCCGATGATCATCCCGATACCCGCGAGGATTAGAACATGAAGAGACCCATGCTTCACATTGTCAAACCCGAGCGCGATTACTCCCGCCGCCGCAATCATGGTTACGGATAGCAAGCACCACGGATCGAACGAATTCTCACTCCAGACCAAAGCATAGGTTGCGGAGCAGAGTAACGACGTCCCATATAACCCTACTAATCGCACTGTCCAATCCGAGTCGTACGTGAGGGCGGGAATCAGCGCAGCTGTCGAGGCAACCCAGAGGACGATTGCCATCTCGGTCCATCGGTTTCTAATGATAATTAAGGCGGTTGGGACTAGAATGAGAAACTGGAGTTCGATGTCCAAGGTGGGGCGGTATTGACGCATCGGAAGCATAGCCGCCGTGAGTCCGCCTATCATTCCAATGGCCAAGAAAGATCGGGACGACCGCCAAAACGCAATCCCCAAGTTTGCAAAGCTAAGCGCCACAAACAGGGCAACGAGCGCTTCGCCGGAGTACAGATGCTTGAAAAGATGTCCTCCCGCAAAGCTGAGGTACAAGCCACATGAACCGACTCCCACCATCAACTGCCCAAATTCTTCCCTCTCGTTGCGTTTTGCGAACCCAAGTCCTATGAAGCCGAGGCACAGAACAATTTCGCCGGCAAACTGCACGGTAGGTGTGATGTAGCCCTTTGAGATGGCGAGTCCGACAAGGTAGATAATCGCGATGACAATCACCGCTGCACCGCACCGCAGCAGGCCAATCAGCCCGATCTTGTACTCAAGATCATCAACCTGTTTCGCTTTGCCCGGGTCGGTTGAAAGATCCGTTGAGGTTGATTTCCATTTCGAACGGTTCCATTCCGGCAAAGAAAAGTCATACGGTTGCCCACTCTGATCGATTCGACTCGCCGACACCGGGGCAGTTGGCTGCGAAGTCCTGGCTGGAGTCGCTATCGGGACTATCGGAGGCGGAATGACAGTCGTCGACTGTTGCGCGACAAAGCCGGGAGCAGCATGTTCCAACGTATAAACGCGACTCGTCAACTGCTGTAGAGTTCGCTCGACCATTTCCAGTCGAGACACTATCGGGCCAAATTCCTGTTCGGGCATGAAACGTTCACCTGCCCAATGAGGATACGACTCGGGTTGCACGGACAAGGTCTGAAAAACATAAGCCCTGCTTGGGGAGTTAAGAACTCAAGGGCCAAAGATGAACGGCGGATCTCTATCGCTTGTGCCGCCGTTCGCTGAATACATAGGCAAGCCGAGAGTGTGTTAGTCTTGGATAAACCTACGGCAACCCTAGCGATCGAGGGCCATGAATCCAAACTCGACGGTAAATTCAGAGACTCCTCCCGCAACCGAGTTTGTTGGGTATCCCTGGGGAGTTTCGTCGACGCGCTAGGGATCGCTGGAGCGCCTCGAAGCAATTGGGGGAACGCTCTCTCCCGCGAACGAATTTTAGTGGAGCATCATCCCGTAGGTATTAGAATCTACGGGCATGCTCCCAGCATTGGGTTTTCTTTGGGGGCGCGTTGCTCTTAGGCATGTTTACTCATAGCTTGCTCCAGAGATTGGCTGTTGGGTTGGGATGGGATGGAACACCGTGCAAGCTATCGTGCCGTCGGTGCTTCACGGAGTTGCCCTTATGACCACCACTTTGTTTCTCGGCGGACTGCCACCACAATGTTGGACACACATCCTCTTGAATAGGAGGATTCACAATCGTGTCCGTAATGCGACGAACTTTTACTCGCGAGTTCAAGCTGGATCTTTGCCAGAAGGTGAAGCTTGGGCAG
>Ga0302319_10000439_pt1 | contig 94368 bp, 84 predicted proteins | sample Bog_T0_2_FD_203319 | JGI IMG/M metagenome (GOLD analysis project Ga0302319, IMG submission 203319) | Peat permafrost microbial communities from Stordalen Mire near Abisko, Sweden - Bog_T0_2 | ecosystem: Environmental > Terrestrial > Soil > Wetlands > Peat | place: Sweden: Abisko, Stordalen Mire... | reverse complement strand
TCGACGGCCACAATCGGAACCCCAAGCCCTTCATCTGGACTGCCAAAGCTACAGATATCCTCGAAAAGGTCACACGCGCTCGGGCGGCGTTGAATAAATGACCATCTGTGTGGCGGACTACACTAGCTAAAACGCGAATGAGCTGATCGACGACCGGCGTGAGATTCTCGAGGTAATCCTCAAGCTCCGTAGCGTGTTCATACACCTTGCCTAGGTTGTAAGGAGGGGACGTAATTATTAACTTCATAGAGCCCGATGGAACGCCCATGAGCGACGCTGCTGCGTCACCCTCCAAGATAACCGCATCTGCATCGCGATCAAACGTCGTAGTTACAGTCGGCGACCAAAGGCCATGTTGGTGGAGCGCGCTGCCAGTATTGTTCAATTGTGATCCCGCGTCAAGAAATGGCTATACGATTGAATTCTACACCCATGAATTTAGGGCCTGAGCCTTCCGGTGCTTTTTCCTTTTGTCCCCGATCACTACCGAGTTCCGTATCTCGTGTCCTGGGCACTGGGATTCTTAGCTGCGAATTCAGAAGAATAGTGTTCTCTGACGCCGCTCTTCGGCTACCAAGTGCCAGTGGTGAGGTAGTCGTGGATGGAGGCGGCGGCTTTGCGGCCGGCGCCCATGGCGAGGATTACGGTTGCGCCGCCAGTGACGATGTCTCCGCCGGCAAAGACGCCGGGCTTGCTGGTGCGCATGTTTTCCTCGTTGGCCACGATGTAGTTACCCTTGTTGGTCTTGAGGTCGGGCGTGGTGCTTTGGATGAGGGGATTGGCGGTGGTGCCGACGCCGATGATGGCGACATTGGCGGGCAACACGAACTCGGAACCTTGAACGGCCACGGGGCGTCGGCGGCCGTCGGCATCGGGCTCGCCCAGCTCCATGCGCACGCAGCGCGCGCCGGTGAGCCAGCCTTTTTCATCGCCGAGGAACTCGATGGGGTTGGTCAACATGCTGAACTCGATGCCCTCCTGGCGGGCGTGTTTCACTTCTTCAAGACGGGCCGGCATCTCAGCCTCGGAGCGGCGATAGACGAGCGTGGCGGTGCGCGCGCCGAGACGGCGGGCGGTGCGGACGGCGTCCATGGCGGTGTTGCCGCCGCCTACCACGATGACGTCGCGATCGCGGCAGTCGTAGACGGGCTGATCGTATTCGTCGGCATTGTAGGCGCGCATGAGGTTGACGCGGGTGAGAAATTCATTGGCGGAGTAGACGCCGTTGAAGTGCTCGCCGGGAACGCCGAGAAAGACGGGCAGTCCCGCGCCGGTGGCGACGAAGACGGCGTCGTAGTGCTCGTCGTGCATGAGCTCGTCGAGTGTGACGCTTTTGCCGACGACGACGTTGGTTTCGAACTCGACGCCCATGCGGCGGAGGTTGTCTACTTCTTGTTTAACGATGGACTTGGGCAGGCGGAATTCGGGGATGCCGTAGACGAGGACGCCGCCTAGCTCGTGAAGGGCCTCAAAGACGCGGACGCGATGGCCCTTTTGGACGAGATCGCCCGCGGCCGAGAGGCCGGCAGGACCGCTGCCGACGATGGCGACGCTTTTGCCGGTGGAGGGGGCGTTGACGGGCAGGCCGAGTTGGCCGCTGGTGCGCTCGAAGTCGGCGACAAAGCGCTCAAGGTTGCCGATGGCGACGGGCGCGCCTTTCTTGCCGAGAACACAGCCGCCCTCGCATTGGTGCTCTTGGGGGCAGACGCGGCCGGTGATGGCGGGGAGGGCATTGTCTTCGCGCAGCTTGGCGGCGGCGGCGAGATAGTCGCCAGCATAGATGAGGGCTACGACATCTTTGATCTTGACGCCGACGGGGCAGTCGACGACGCAGCCGGGCTTGGCGCACTCAATGCAGCGCGAGGCTTCGGTGAGGGCGTCGGCGGTTTGCAGGCCGAGATTGACCTCAGAAAAATTGCGGCTGCGGGCGAGGGGGTCAGCCTCGGGCATAGCTGTGCGCAGGATCTTCATGCGCTCTTTGAGCGGGAGAATGTTCATGGCGGAGCGGGGCAGCGAGTTAGGCATAGTGGGTCTCCCCCGCTGCTAGTTCATCGCGAAGCTGGGCCACTTGCCCGTCCTTGTTTTCCTGGAAGTGCTTCATCGAATGGCACTCATGATCGCGGTACATGGCGTTGCGCTGCATCAAAACCTCGAAATTGACTTTGGAGGCGTCGAACTCGGGGCCATCGACGCAGGCGAACTTGCTCTTATCGCCGAGCAGGACGCGGCAGCCGCCGCACATGCCGGTGCCGTCGACCATGATGGAGTTGAGGCTGACCATGGTCTTGATGCCGAGCGGGGCGGTGATGCGGGCGACGGCGCGCATCATGGGGACGGGGCCGACGGCGAGGACAAAGTCGATTTTGCGGCCGGCGGCAAGCAGGTCGTTGAACTTCTTCGTGACCAGGCCTTGTTCGCCGTAGCTGCCGTCGTCGGTCATTACGTAGGTCTCGCTGCTGACCAGTTTGACTTCATCTTCAAAGACCACCATCTCGGCGCTGCGCGCGCCCTCGATGAAGATCACGTGGTTGCCGGCCTTTTTAAGCGCGTTGGCTGTGGGCAGGGCCATGGCTGTGCCCACGCTGCCGGCAAGAATCACGGCCGTGCCGTAGTTTTCGATTTCGGAGGGCTGGCCGAGGGGGCCTACGATGTCGAGAATGGAGTCGCCCGCCTCAAGGCAGTTGAGCAGCGAGGTGGTTTTGCCGATGCCCTGCACCACGATGGTGACGGTGCCGGCCTCGGGGTCGGACGATTTGATGGTAAGCGGGATGCGCTCGCCCTTCTCGTGCAGGCGGAGGATGAGGAACTGGCCCGGCTTCTGCTTGCGCGCGATGCGCGGCGCCTCAATGACAAACTGCTTGATATTGAGGCCGACGCTTCGGGCTTCGACGATTTTGTACATGCGGCAGGACTCCGATTCGACTAGGTACTTGGCAATTTTGCCCCGCGTGCGGTTGGGGCTGGATACGGGGAGTGGCATGGGCTTGAATCTGGGGAAGCACCCTGCCGTCCTTCTTGATTATTCAGGATTTTGGTGGTCTGACCTGTGATGCTGATCACCTGGGGCAAATGACCCGTGGAGGGTGCATCGCTACGCCGGAAGTGGGATGCCAATTGGATTGACGGGCGAATTAGAATGAGCGGGTATATTCCCCAGGAGCGTGTTTCATGACCACGTCGATCAGATTGTCGCCTGAAGTGTCAAAGCGGCTGGATTGGCTCGCATCTAAAACGGGTCGCACGAAGGCTTCATATCTTCGTCTGATCATTGAAAGCGGTCTCTCTGACATGGAGGACTACTACCTCTCCGCGGAGGCGCAGGCGGAGATTCGCAAGGGGCGAGAGAAGGTTCTTTCTGTTCCCATGGCAAGGAAAGAGGCGGGTGCGCAGGATTGAGCGGGCTCTAACGAGCCGAGAGTAGCTTCTCAGTGTTTTTTCTGTCTTGAAAAAAATGGGCGGCAAAGGTCGCCCCCTGCCGCCGCCCGTCCCTGGGTTGTCTTGAAATGACTGCAATGGTTCGGTTGCTGCTAACTTGGGTTTACTGCAAGAGCTTGGTCACTTCCTGCTGCACGCTGTTGGCTTGCGCTAATGCGGCGATGCCGGTCTGCGAGAGAATCTCGTACTTCGACATGTTGGACGTTGCGGAGGCATAGTCTGTTGCCTGGATCGCATTCTGCGCCGAGACCACGTTTTCCTGCTGGGTGCTCATGACCTGGCTGATGGAGTTGAGCGTGTTGATCTGGCCGCCCACGTAGCCGTCGAGAGCCGCCGCGGCGCTGATGGCCAGGTTGATCGCCGTCAGAGCAATCTCCGCATCGGATTGGTTGGTCAGATCCGTATTGCTGAGGTTGGCGCCTTCGCCGTCTGAGTAGCTGATGGTAGCCGTCGAGCCAGTACCATCGTTATCCGCAACAAAACCTACGTTTGTCGTTCCGCCGGTTGTCGCCGTATCCACGACGGCGCCCGTAATTCCGATTTTGAAATACGATGATGTGTCGGTGGAAGGCGTGTCGGTGGTGGCGGTGAGCGTCGCGGTGTTGTGGGTTACATCTGTGGGCGCACCGCCAATGTTGACCAATTGCCCGCTGGTTGTTGTGAAGGTCATGATCTTGCTAGTCGGGTCGAGAGAGGCTGTAACCCCGAAGTTAGCGGCATTGATGGCGGCTGCCAGGTGTGCCAGCGTATCGGTGGTATTGGGCGTACCGAGATTGATGGTGGCGGGGCCGATGATCAAAGTGCCGCCGAGTGTATCTCCCGCGGCTGCAGTAGCTCCTGAAAGTGTCAGAGTTCCGACCTGCGCGGGATAAGGCGCATTGGTTGTCGCCGTGATTGTCGATCCCACCACTGCATCCGTGGGCGCGCCGCTGAAGTTGATGGCGGTGTTTGCCGAGGTAAATACGATGTCTTTGTTGGTTGCGCTGTAGGTGGCGGTAACCCCGTAGTTGCCGGCGTTGATGGTGGCTGCCAGATCGGCGAGCGTGTCGGTTTTGCTTGCTCCCAGGGTGGTGCCGAGCGTGATGGTATTTGAGCCGATGGTGAGCGTGCCGCCGAGAGTATCGGTGGCGGTTCCAGTGCCCCCAATGGCCAGAGTCCCCACCTGCCCGTGATAAGAAACGGCGTTGCTGGTTGGCGTGCCGGTCATCGCGATATTCACGGCGGCGCTGGTGTCGGTGAGGTTGGAACCGGTGACGTTGTTCTTCGAGTTTGTTTCGGTGAACGTCATCGACGTGGCATTGGCAACGTAGTTGGCTGTCACCCCCCATACTGCGTTGGTCGTGTTGATATAGGTCTTTAAATTGGCAAGCGTATCGGTGCTGCCGGGTGTGCCGAGAGCGAAGGTGTGATTGGCTCCGGCGCTGTCAGTGACCGTCATGCTGCCACCGAGGATGTCTCCGCTCTGCGCGACCGACAGCGTGCCGTCGATGCCGGGGGTGGTGTCAGTAAGATTGATGCCGACCACATTGTTGAGGCCCGCGCCTGTAAACGTCATCGTCGTGGCATTGGCTACATAATTGGCCGTGATGCCATAGCCCAGGCCGTTGATGGTGGCTTTCAGGTTGGCGAGCGTATCGGTGCTGCCGGGCGTGCCGAGGACCAGCGCGTGGGGGTTTCCGGCAGCATCGGTCAGCGTGAGCGTGCCGCCCAGAATATCGGTGCTTTTGGCCACTGACAGCGTACTGCCGATCGATGCAACGGCGGGAGCGCTATTGACGACCGCGGCCAGCGTTGGCGCAGTGTTGGTGGGAGTATCGGTGATATTTGTGCCCGAGATGGTTACCGTGGCATTGGCCGCAGTAAAGACAATGTCCTTGTTCAAAGCATTGTAAGTGGCAGTCACTCCGTAGTTGTCAGAATTGACGGTCGCCGCCAGGTTGGCAAGCGTATCGGTAGCGTTGGCAGCACCAAGAAGAATTGCGTGACTCTTGCCGTCGGGGCCTACGATTGTGACGGTGCCGCCCAACGTATCGGAATTGTTATTGACAGCAAGAGTGCCAATCTCTCCAGCGCCGTTGGTGCCTGTCCCTACGCCGACGCCCGAAATCTCGATGCCGGTATTGCTGGCGCCGCCGCCGGCAACATTGGCTGCCTCGGCTGCGTTCACAGCCGCGCTGCCGGCCTGCTTTGCCGTGGAGAAACTGGCGCTCAGGCCCAGTCCCGCGTTGTTGATGGCGTTGATCAGACCTTGCGCGGTGTTAGCATAGGTGGTTCCGGTACCCACGGAGATATTGGCGCTCGCGCTTGTTGCCGGACCACTGGCCCCGTTGGTGACGTAGTTGACCGTGATCGTCGTCGAGCCGCTTGCGTTCAGGCTATCGGTTACCGCCGCGTTGGCGCCGCCACTGGACAGATCGATGAAGACGTTGTTTGCGCCGCTGCTGTAAGAGATTGCGCCGTTGGAGTCACCCACGTTGGCCGAAGAGAGAGTGCGGATGTAGAGATTGTCGATTGACGAGCCCGTGGTCGATGAGTCGCCAGTGTAGATTGCAATGGTGTTGCCGGCAAAGACCTGCTCCTGGTTATAGGTCGTCGTGGAACCAATGTTATTGATTTCCGAAAGGATCGACTGGTACTCCTGATTGGCCGCCGCGCCCTGGGTGCTGTTGAGTGTGCCGTTCGAGGCCTCGGTCGCGAGCGTAATGGCGCGGTCCAGCAGGTTGGTCACCTGCGACAGCGCGCCGTCGGCCACATCCAGCAAACCCACGCCTTCTGTGGCATTGGTCTTCGACTGGGTGAGCGCGGTCTGGTTCGCCTCCAGTCCATTTACCAGCGAAAGCCCCGCGGAATCATCCGCTCCGGAGTTGATCCTTGACCCGGACGACAACTGCTGCAGGACAGTCTGCAAGCTATTGTTCGTGTTGTTCAGGTTGTTCGCTGCCTGAATTGCCGAAAGATTGTTCAAAACACCGAGGGCCATGGATGGATACTCCTTTTCAGGATGCATTTCAATCCTGCTCTTGCCCGCGGCGCTTGATTCCCTCCGCCAGGGCCTCTGTAACTTCCAGACGAGCGTTTCTGCATCCACCCATTTCATCGGAGGGGGCCAAAATAACTTTAGTCATAAATCGAAAGAATCATTCTGCCACCGGTTGTCGCGCTCCTGTGCAGTCTGTCTCGAAGCGATTCATCGTCTGTCCAAGGACGGTTCAATCGCTGTCCAAGACCGATGCAGACGCTGTCTTAATCCGCTCCACCGTTTTGTCTCGATTCGATGCATCCCGCGCATCCGAACCGCGCGAGGAAGGCGAAAATTAAAACGGAAATTCTATCCATCCGCAATCGCTCGATTTGCGCGCCGCACACAAAAAAAACGGCGGCAAGAGGATCGCCCCTTGCCACCACCGGTATCTACGACAACCGCAGTTGCTCTCTGCCTGTAAACCTGTGTTCAATCCCTACTTACTGCTGATCGCCTGCTCCATCCAGCATCGCCAGTGCATCCGCGATTCCGCTCTGGTCCGCCTGGCTCTGCGGTCCTGGAGCTGCCGGAGCCGCGCCATCGGGCGTTGCCGGTGCTGCCGGCGGAGGCGGCTGGCCATGGCGGAATTGACCGCGCGGCCCCTGTCCACCCTGTCCCTGACCGCCCTGTTTCCAGCCTTCGCGGCCCGGACCGCCCTGTCCATCCCGTCCCCAGGCTCCCCGGTCTTCCTGGCCTCCGTTGGCACGGAAAGCCTGTATCTGCTTCCATTGGTCCGGCGTCAGCTTGCCGCGAATCGCCAGCAGGAAGCGCGCATTCGCCTTTTCGAGATCGGCTCTGGCCTGCGCCACTTTGTCGATCCCGGCCACAACCTTGGCCTCGTTCGGCTGATCGTCCTTCATCAGCGGCTCGAGTTCCAACTCCGCCTTTTGCAGGCTGGCTCGCAGGTCAATCAGCTTCTCGCGGTGCTCCAGCAAGATGCCGTCCATCGCTTTCCGCTGGTCGTCGGTCAGCTTCAACCGCTCCACAACCCGCGGATTGTTCCACCAGCGTCCGTGGTCGCCCTGGGCCCCGAAAGCCCGTTCCATCGGGGGACGATGTCCCATCCCCATGCCTTGTCCGCCGCCCATCGGCCCCTGTGCCAGCGCCGATCCCGCCATCAAAACCGCCCCAATCGCCAATCCCAACCGCACCGTCATGCTTGCCTTCATCGCCTTTTTTCCTCCCCCTTCGACCCCTTCAGGGTTTGCTTCAAATTTGTTGTGCCTGATCTTGCTCGGCTTGTTTACTGGCGCTCATCCTCGGCCATCATTTGAGCCAGAGGCTCCATGGCGCTGGGAACTTCGCGCGATACGTCGCTGTCCACTTTGGCCAGCAAATCTTCTTCTTCTGCCTTCGCCTGCTGCTCGCGAAGCAGCCCTTGCTGCTCCTGAGCCAACCTCTGCTGGCTGGCAACACGCTCCGCCTCAAACCGCGCCAACTCCTGGCCGCGATGCCGCTCGTAGCCTGCTCCGGCCACGACGCCAACCGCCAGCGCGCACCCCATAGCCCAGCCTGCCGCCAGCCGCCAACTCTTCCGACGCACAGCCTGTGTAACCGTTCGAGGACGGCTATATGCGGCATCGCTCCAGGCAACAACGCTCATGCGGAAGTTTTTCAGAGCCTGCTCAAGCGCCATATCTTCTGTATTGCTCGCGCCCGGCTCAGCCTGTATGTTCCGATCTTCCCCGAAATTTTTCCCGAAGTTCATTGCTTTCCCCCTAATTCCGTGCGCACTTTGCCAACTGCCCGCGAAAGGTGCGCCTTCACGGTACCCTCGCTCAGCCCTGTGGCCCGCGCAATCTCACTCAACTCCTGCTCCTCCACGTAGCGCAGCAGAAAAACTGTCCGCTGCCTCTCGCTGAGTCCTTTCACCGCTGTCCAGACATGGCTCACTTGCTCCCGTGCCAGCAACTGCTTCTCAGCGGAACTCTCGCCGCTGGGCAACCACTCACCGGCATCTTCCATATCCACCGAGTTAGTCTGCGTATGCCGCCAGAATTGCATCCGCCGGTTCCGCCAGTGATCCTTTTGCAGGTTGATGGCTATGCGCATCAACCAAGTCATCGCGCTGGACTCGCCCCTGAAGCTTCCCCAATTCCGGTGAGCCTTCAGAAAGCAATCCTGTGTCAGCGTCTCCGCCAGATCCACGTCACGCGTGGAGGCCAGCAGAAATCGGAAGATCTGCGGCCGATGCCGCTCCACTACAAGTGAAAACTCGTCCGTGGCAGCCTCCAACTTTCGCGCGGCAATCTCCTCTGCCGTGGCCCGTGTCATCGGTTCCAATGCTGTGCCGGCTGCCATCACTCAGGTAGACGCCCCCGCCGGGTGCAAGTTTACAGCACAAGCATAATTCCCATCCATAACACAAACACATTTCTCAACAGCACAGCGGGCAACAGGCGGAAAGGAGCTGCCAGCTATGGGCAGTTTCTTCTCTTGAGTCATCAGCCCTCCGTAGCTTTTCGAGGAACTGCATCCTGCTGCTAAACTGATGAAGAAAATGTTTTCCGCGTCACCTTTCCCGCCAAGGAAACCAGCCATGCTTCTCGCCTCACTTCGCGAACAAGTTCTCCACGCCAACCGAGAGATAGCCCGCCGCGGCCTGGCGCCTCACACTTTTGGTAACGCCAGCGGAATCGATCGCTCCGGCCCAGAGTCACTGGTTGTCATCAAGCCGAGCGGCGTGGATTATGCCTCGCTGACTCCCGAAGACCTGGTTGTCACCGACCTCGACGGCAAAATTGTCGAAGGCTCGCTGCGGCCATCAAGCGATCTGGATACGCACACGTATCTCTACCGCGAGTTCCCGCAGATAGGCGGGGTCGTGCACACGCACTCCGAGTTCGCCACCTCCTGGGCTCAGGCTGGCCGTTCCATTCCATGCCTGGGCACCACTCACGCCGACTACTTCCACGGTCCGGTTCCCGTCACCGAACCCCTGACCGCCGAGCAGGTCGCCGAGGCTTACGTCCGCAACACCGGCGTTGTCATCGTTCGCCGCTTTCGGTCGGAGGGCCTGGATCCAATTGCAGTTCCAGGCGTGCTTGTAGCCGGCCATGCTCCCTTCACCTGGGGCAAATCCGTGTCGGCAGCAGTGGAACACGCCGATGTCCTCGAATATATCGCGCGCCTCGCATTCCGCAGCGTTCTGCTCGGAGCACCCGAATCCGGAATACCGCCATACGTATCCGAACACCACTACCAACGGAAACACGGTGCAAAAGCCACCTACGGCCAGGCCTGAGAACCCGTCGCTATCGTGCCCGGCTGCATCATAAACTGCGTTTCGGGAAGGAGCTACCGATTATCATAGGTAGATCTCTTTTAATGTAGCGACTCTACTGTTTCTTGCATTATCAGTGAAAGTTCCTCAAACTCCGGTTGACGTTTCGCCGGCCCAGAAGTCATTATTCTGCGTATTCTCAGTTGATTGCCGGTTTTTTTCGAGAACTATGCGTAATCCTCCCACATGGCAACCGACGTGCTGCTATCCGAAATAGTGTAGAGAGCGCCCCATGAAAGCAAGCCTCTTCAATCGAGTGCAGTTGACACTTCTGGCCCTGGCAACCGCTGGGCTATTTGTGCTTGCGATCTTCAATTTTCGCCAGGAGGGCCAGTTTCAGCAGCCGGACGACGGGGTCTGGTGGCGTGAGGCTGCGGGCGGGCTGGAGGCGGTGAAGGTTCTGCCGAACAGCCCAGGCCAGCGGGCGGGCATCCAGGCGCATGATCTGCTGACCGGAGCTCAGGTGCTGCCGGACAGCCCCGCTCCGCGTGCCGAGCTGCAGACAGAGGATCTGCTTGGCGGAGTGAAGCCGCAACCGGAAAGGCCCAGCGAACAAGGTGGGATTCAAGGCAAAGAAATTCCACCGGTCATCAACTACGTCCCTATCGCAAGAGTGGCGGATCTGGAGCACGTTCTCTACCGCGCCGGGAGCTACGGTAAGGCAAACTATGCCATCACCCGCGAAGGCGAGGCACTGGACACGCCGGTGGTGGTCATTCCCGAGCCCCTGGACCGCAGCATGGCTTTATGGATGCGCGTCATCGGCTTTATCTATCTGGCCATCGGCATGTACGTTCTGTTCCGCCGCTGGACGGCCCCGCGCGCCACGCATTTCTACCTTTTCTGCCTGGTTTCGTTTGCGCTGTACGCGCTCAAGTACACGGGAAAACTAGACCCGCTGGACTGGATTGTGTTCTGGCTGAACGTTCTGGCTGAATCGCTGCAGCCGGCGCTCTTCCTGCATTTCGCGCTCAGTTTCCCGGAGGAGCGATTCAAGAACCTGCGCCGCCGCTGGCTGCTGCCGCTGCTTTACGCGCCGGGCGCTGGACTGCTCGGCCTCTGGCTCTGGGCCATTGAGACGCGCCAGGCAACCGGATTGCTCAAGCACAGCCTGGACAAGACTGGGACCTTATACGACGCCGTCTTTTACGTGCTGTCCGCGCTGCTCTTCCTGCGCAGCTACAGCCTGGCCAACACGCCATTGCAGCGCCAGCAGCTGAAGTGGCTGACCCGCGGGGCGCTGCTGGCCGTCGTCCCTTTCACGCTCTTTTACGCTATTCCGTTCCTTCTCGACTGGCATCCGTACCAGCCGCTTACCAATCTGGCCGGCCTGTCAGTGGTCATCCTTCCGCTCACCTTCAGCTATGCCATCGTCCGCTACCGGCTGATGGACACGGATCTGATCTTCAAGCGCGGCGTGGCCTACACGCTGGCCACAGCCCTGCTGCTTGGCGCTTATTTCGGCATCATAGCCTTGGTCACAGAATTCGTACACATTCACATGCCTGAATCGGTCCGCGAATGGAGTCTCGTGCTGACCATTCTGGTGACGGCCGCAATCTTCGAACCCCTCAAGCGCAGGATTCAGGGGTGGGTAGACCGCGCGTTTGACCGCCAGCGCTACGACTATCGCAAGGCGCTGGTCGAATTCGGCCGAGGTCTCAGTTCTGAGACAGATATAAACGCCCTGCTGGAATCGATCGTTGAGCATTTGCCTCATACCTTGCTGGTGGCGCGCGTCGCCGTTTTCCTGGCTCAAATCTCAGACGAACCTGGCCAGCTCAGCCTTGCCGCTTCCCACGGGCTGCCCGCCGAGGCCAAAGCTGCACAGGACCGGATTGGATCTGGCGGGATTCGACTTGGCGCAACTGGACCCGGCGCGCTGGATTTAGGTTTTCTCGATTTCGACCGCGCGCAAGACCACTCGCATATCTTCATCGAAAACGCGCAGCAGGCTCTCCATCTGCCTCCTGACCAGCAGCGGACCGCCGCTCTGCTCGACCTGAATTACTATCTGCCCTGCCGCGTTCAGGATGGTTCGGCGACTCGGACGATCGCCGTCATTGGCCTGGGACGCACCATTGGCGGCGACTTCCTCTCCAGCGAAGATGTCGAGCTGCTCGAATCCCTTGCCAGTTACATCGGCATTGCCCTCCAGAACGCCAGCCTCTATGCCCGCCTCGAAGAAAAGATCGGCGAATTCGAGCGGTTGAAAGAGTTCAACGAGAACATCGTCGAGTCAATCAATGTGGGCATCCTGGCGATCGATCTCAACGACCGCATCGAGAGCTGGAATGCGCAGATGGAGGCCATGTACGCCCTCAGCCGCGGCGAAGCCCTGGGCCAGGCGCTCCAGAGTGTCTTCCCGCTAGAGTTTATCGAGGCTTTGGAAGGCTTCCGCAACGAGCAGGGCGTCCATCATCTTTACAAATTCCGCCTCACCACGCGCGCCGGCGAGCAGCGAACGGCCAACATCGCCATCGCGCCCCTGTTGTCACGGGATTTCGTTTCGGTGGGCCGCATCATCCTGGTAGACGACATCACTGAGCGCGTCTCGCTTGAAGCCCAGCTTGCTCAGGCCGACAAGCTCAGCTCTATCGGGCTGCTGGCAGCCGGCGTGGCGCATGAGATCAACACGCCTTTGGCTGTGATCTCCTCGTATGCGCAGATGCTCTCCAAGCAGTTGAAGGGCGATACGCGCCTGGTTCCCGTACTCGATAAGATCACCCAGCAGAGCTTCCGCGCTTCAGAGATCGCAAATGGCCTGCTCAACTTCTCCCGCACTTCGACCACCGAGTTTCGCAACACCGATCTGAACCAGGTGATCCGCGAGACACTCTCTTTACTCGAACATCAATTCAAGACCGCGCAGATATTTGTCGATCTCGACCTGGCCAGCGATCTGCCTCCCATTCACGGCAACCCCGGAAAGCTCCAGCAGGTCTTTCTCAACCTGCTGTTGAACGCCAAGGAAGCCATGCAGGGCGGCGGCCGCCTGCATGTGGCCACGCTCGCCAACGGACACGTCGAAGCCTTGGTAACCGATTCAGGCAGCGGCATTGCTCCCGAGCACCTCAAGCGCATTTACGATCCCTTCTTTACCACCAAGACCATGCCCAAGCCCGGCGACCGCCGCGGCACTGGACTCGGACTCTCCGTCTCCTATGGCATCATTCAGGAGCACGCCGGCAAGATTCATGTCGAGAGCGCCATCGGCGCCGGCACAACCTTTCATATCGAGTTTCCGCTGCTGAGGAATTCCGTACATGCCTGAGGTAGAACTGCCCTTGAATTTGCCTGTCTATGCGTCAGCCGCAATGGGCGCCAACTCCGGTGCCAGCATTCTTGTGATTGACGATGAGGCCGCTATCCGCGAGTCGCTTGAGGTGTTGCTCACGCTCGAGGGGTACTCGGTCAGAATGGCAGTCGATGGCGAACAGGGGCTGCACACTCTCGAACTCGAAAACTTCGATCTCGTGCTCCTCGACCTTGCCCTGCCGGGCCAGAGCGGCCTGGAACTGCTGCCACAGATTAAAGACCGGCAACCGGATCTGCCCGTCATTATGATTACTGCCTACGGCACCGTAGATAACGTTGTTGAGGCTGTGCGCGCCGGGGCGGAAAATTTTGTGCAGAAGCCCTGGGACAACGAGAAGCTGCTGGCCGATATTCGCTCTGCCGTGGCCCGCCATCGCGCTGAGGAAGAGAACCTGCAGCTGAAGCGGACCCTCAAGCAGCGCTACAACTTCGTCAACATCGTGGGCAAGAGCGAGATCATGCTCAAGGTTTTCGACCTTGTGGCTCAGGTGGCCCCCAGCCGCTCCACGGTGTTGATTCAGGGCGAGAGCGGCACCGGCAAGGAACTCATCGCCAAGGCCATCCACGCCAACTCGCCGCGCCGCGATAAGCCATTTGTGCCCATCAATACGGGCGCCATGCCCTCGGAGCTGCTTGAATCCACTCTCTTCGGCCACGTCAAGGGCGCTTTTACTTCGGCGATCGCCTCAAAGAAAGGCCTCTTTGAAGTGGCCAATGGAGGCACGCTCTTCCTGGACGAAATCGCTACCATGGGCATGGATACGCAGGCGAAGATTCTGCGCGTCTTGCAGGACCGACGGTTCATGCATCTGGGCGGCATTCAGGAAGTGCAGGTGGATGTGCGCATCATCGCCGCCACCAATGTTGATCTGCGCAAGGAGGTTCGCGAAGGCCGCTTCCGCGAGGATCTCTTCTACCGTCTCAATGTCATCTCGGTAGACCTGCCGCCGCTGCGAGCACGCCGCGAAGATATTCCACTGCTTGCCAACCACTTTCTTGAGTTCTATGCCAACGAGAACGGCATGAGCCCACGGAAGCTCACCGCCGACGCCCTGCGCGCGCTGGTTGATTACGAGTGGCCGGGGAATGTGCGTGAGCTGGAGAATTCGATTGAACGCGGCGTGGTGCTGTCGAGCGGCCCCGTCATCGGCTCCGACCTTTTGCCTGGCCACATTTCGGGCCGCAGCTTCCGCGACGCCCTGCTCGAACACAACCCCAACGCCTCGCTCTTCGACATTCTCGAAGACATCGAGCGGCGCATCATCATCGAGAAACTCGAGCGCTGCAACGGCAACCAGACCGAAGCCGCCGAGCAGTTTCGCATTCCGCTCTCTACCCTCAATCAGAAGATCAAGCGGCTTACCATTGAAATTCGCAAAAAGGGAAGAGAGTAAGGCGGCAAGGGAACCGTGCATTCTCCGACCCAATGCATTGGAAGCGCGAGGTGTGCTTCCCGTTCGCGGATTGTCAAGATGATTCCGATAAAGCTTGAAAACCTTCGTCAGCTTCTGCCATATTCTGCGTCTAGAATGGCAACATGACTCCTCCACTCTCTACACGCCGTTCCAAGACACCCCCTCCCGGCGAAACCGGGCAGGAGGCACTTTATCTGCGTTCTCTGAGCGATCGCCAGGTGGTCGTCCAAATCAAGCTGCGCGACGGGGAGACCGTGCGTGGCTGGATTGAGTACTTCGACGACGCCATGCTGCGGCTGACGCGCGAGGGACAGCCGAACCTTTTCATCTACAAACATCAGATTCGCACCATCACGGAAGCCGGACGGACGCGCGGCCCGCGGCCTGAGAGTGCGAGCAGGCCAAACGGGAATGGCTCAGCTTCAAACGGGTCGGGCTCTTGAGCGGCACAGGCGCGCCGGAACTGGTGTGGGTTCCCAAGGCTGCGGCCATTGCTTTGGAGGCTGGCGCGCGGCTGCGCGAGTTTTTGGCTCAGGGTGTGGAGACTGAGTACAAGGGCGACGTGGACCTGGTGACGGTGGCCGACCGGACGGTGGAAAAGCTGATCCGGGGGAGGCTGGGCGAGGCGTTTCCCGAGCATGGAATCTATGGCGAAGAGGGCACGCGGGAACGGCTTGAGGGGGAGTTTCGCTGGTACGTGGATCCTCTGGACGGGACCACCAATTTTGCTCACGGATTCCCGCAGTTTTGCGTTTCGCTGGGTTTGGAACAGCGCCCCGCTGGACTGGAAGCCGGCCAGGATGGAATGCTGGTGGCGGCGGTAATCTACGATCCCATGCGAGATGAGCTGTTTACCGCCGAGCGGAGACGGGGCGCGCGGCTGAACGGCAAGCCGATGCGCGTTTCAAAGACGCCGGAGCTGGCTGAGGCGCTGGTGGCCACAGGCTTTCCGAGCAGCAAGCGCCATGACAGTCCGAACATCCACTTTTACCAAGAGTTCACGCTACGCTCGCATGGGGTGCGTCGGGCCGGCTCGGCAGCGCTGGATCTGGCTTACATTGCTGCTAGCCGCATGGATGCTTTCTGGGAGTTCAATCTGAATCCTTGGGACACGGCGGCGGGGATTCTGCTGGTGGAAGAGGCTGGAGGGATGGTGACGGACTTTTCAGGCGGCAAATACAAGCTGGATAGCCGGGAGATTCTGGCTTCAAACGGGCTGATCCAAGCGGAGTTGCTGGGGCTTTTCAGCGATATGTTTGCCGGGCGTGCGCTGTCGCCCATCCCCACGCCGCGGGAGTTTGCGCTACGGAGGGCGGCGCGGGCCGCTGAGAATACCAATCTAGGTTAAGATGCTATTTATCTGTTGCATTCCTTCCCTTGTTTTCCTCAGACCATGAGGCCGTAGACTCCGTCGAATGAGGCAGAGAAACAAGTTGAGATGACACTGGAACACTAAAGCGTCCTTTCAATCGGGGGTTACTTTCATGCACGAAGGCATTGTCTTGGATCTGCCGTTCAAAGGGGATCGGGACTATCTGCGCATGGCCGATCTATTTCCAGCGATTCAGGAGGTCGCCCAAGACCAGTTTGGGGCTCTGGCTCAGGTGAGCTCGCTGATTGTTCGCCGGCCGCTTATGCGCGCGATCCAAGTATCGTTTCAGCCGGTGGAGGGATGCTCCGGCTCCTTTCGCGTACGGCATGACGGCGAAAACATTGCGGGTTGGCTGGTGGAGACGGACCAGCAGGTTTCCCGCCGGGTTCCCTACGATTCTTCCCCGATACCGGCGGCGGCAGTTTCCGGACCGGACTTTGCCCGGATTCTGGATCCACTGCCCGGCTTCTCGCCGTTCGACATCCTCGTGAGCTTGTCAAAGATCGTTGGAGCCCAGCGGACCCCGCGTCCCTGGTGGTTGTGCCAGTTGAACCTGGACACTCCGTTCACCGAGAGATTTCCCATCGAAGTTCGAGTCCTTCATTGGCTCGGCGGACGATTTGCTGTCTTCAATGTTCTTCAAGCTGATACGGTGATCGGCTCGTTCCGCGCAATATTGGGCGGCACAAGCATTTAGGAGGCAATTCATGGCGCAAGCATCCGCTCCACTCCCTCGTCGGACATCCCCAATTTCCACGGCCGAGCTCCGCGAGCTCATTGCCCGTGTCGATACCGTGGCCGATCTCAAGAAGCTCATGGACACCACGCGGTTTCGAGATGCGGGGGCGGACTCGCTGGATTTCTACAACCTCATCGTCGCGATAGAGGAGGAGTATGGAGTCACGATTGCCGATAGTGACCTCGGCGAGGTGAACACGCTCGAAAAGCTGGCCAAGTACCTTAATGAGAGATTGGCATGACCGCATTTCGTACCCGGCGGTTCCAGTCCGGGGATGAATTTGAATTGAACACGCTCTTCAATCAGATCACCCGCAAGGGAAGCAAGAGACCGCCGCGTCCTCTTGACCAACTGCGTTGGCTCTGGCATCACGCGCCGGGAGGCCCCACCGACAGTTGGGTCGTCGAGACAGAAGAGAACACAGGCTGGAGAATTATTGGCCACCATGCTCTTACTCCCATTCGTTTCACCTTTGGCGACGAGGATTGGCTATGCGGGAAGACGATGAACACTTTTGTTCTTCCGGCGTTTCGCGACAAATTCCTCTATCTGCGCTTCGAGCAGAGGTGTTTGCGAGAAGCGGATGCACGTTTTGACGCTACCTATTCCATCGCGCCGGGCACTGCCCGATTGCGCACGGCTTTTGGGTACGAGAACATTGGCAATTGGATTCGATTGGAGAGAGGATTGCAGCCTCTGCATTTGATCTGCCGTGGGGTGGCTGCACTTGCAGGCCGGTGCTCGTATCGGGCGCGTGTTGGCTTGTTGCGCGCGTTTGCCGCAATCTCGGCGGCACCCAAACGCAGTCATTCCATCGAACTCGTGGAGTACACCGCGGGGGAAGCGGCTTCATCCAAGTTTTTTGCAGACTTCTGGGCTGAGGCTCGCCGTGAAGCCGGCATGGCGCCGAGGCGAGATGCGGCTGATCTGGATTGGCGTTTCTGGAAGCATCCTGGGTTTGAGGGAACAACCTTGACCTATTCATGGCCAGAGGGCGGCCGTGCCTATTTCATCCTGGATAATACGGCTAGCCATTCAGCAGTTTATTCCATTGTTGACTTCTTCATTACGCCCGCGAATCCTGAACGGCTCGACCAAGTTCTCGACGCACTTTTTGTCTGGTGCGCTCATCGCGGCGCCCTCGCCGTCAACTTTTTTACTACGCCGCGAGGCTTGCCGCCTCAACTCCTCGAAGTTTTCCTACGCAAAATGAGGCCCTCGCCGCTGCAAAGATTTGAGCCGGCTAAAGAACTGCCCCGGCGCTTCACTCCGAGGGGGAGAGGCCGAGGCAACGGCGCGCTCGCCGACTGGAATGCTACCGAGATCTTGATGATCCTTTGAGCCAGAATCAACCGAATGCTCGATTTCACAAGGCGCAACACTGCGGATGGCTGGGCATGGGCCATCGGTTCAACGGGCGATCGAGGGGGCATTCCGGGCTCATTTGGGGCTGGTCTCCGGGAATGGCGGTTCCGATTCCCGCATAGCAAAATACAGTCACAGGAGAAGGAGGCAACCTGTGGGTTCCTGTGCTAATATCAGCGTCGAGAAGTGTTAGTTCCCCGGAGAATTCAAAGATGGCCTACATCATTGCAGAACCCTGTATCGGCACCAAGGACACCGCCTGTGTGGACGCCTGTCCTGTCGATTGCATCCACCCCAAGAAGGACGAGGCCGGCTTCGCCGAGTCCGACCAGTTGTTCATTGACCCGGTCGAGTGCATCGATTGCGGCGCTTGCGTCCCTGCCTGTCCGGTTTCGGCCATTTTTGCGCAGGACGATCTGCCAGAGAAGTGGGCGCACTTTACCGAGAAGAACGCGGCACACTTCGGACGTTAAACGGTAGCCGGCTCTTCGCCCAGTTGAATACAACCTCGCGCGCATCCCGCAACGGTGGGGTGCGCGTTTGCGTATGTGCGTAAACGCGACGTTCGAGTCCATTAGAGCTTTGAATTCACGCAGGCTTCCGCAGCAAGCTACTGTGCGGTCTCATCCAAGGTATCGATGGTGGAGGAGAAATCCAGCTTGGGAATCCAGCCCTTGGGGTCTTTGTTCGATCCGGGAACCGTTTCGGCGCCGGTTGCGATAGCAAATCGCCCTTTCCCAATTTCAACAAAATCCACGCTGTCGCCCGTTTTGAGTCCGAGCTGTTTGCGGACGTGGGTAGGAAGGGTGATGCGGCCGTTGAAGGTGACCATTGCGGTAGGCATTTGGAACCTCTACCACAATTGTAACCTGAGACTGGACCCTCAACCTGTGCAGAAAAGTACGGTAGGCGCGGCGCGATGACCTAACCGATCAGTTCCATGCCGGCATCGCGTGCGGCTCTGCGGTCGAAGGTGACGGTACGGCTGCATCCGGCGGCCTTCGCGGAGCTGGCAATCAGGCAATCGGGAAAATCCGCATTGCCATGGCGATAAAGTCGCGCAGCCTTACGGACGGTATCGGTTTGTTCAACGGTAATATCCTTGCTGGCGAGCAATATATCGAGTATCTGCACGACTCGATCCTTTTTCACCTTGTATATGCGGGTTATAACCCAAACCAATTCCAAGAGGGCGGCCAGCCCAACCCATCCCGGCTCGGTAGGCGACAGGGCGTAGATCAAGTTGACCGCCTGGCGGGTTTGCTCTGGGTCGTCCTTTACGAAATAGCGAACCAGGATGTTCGTGTCCAGACCAATCACGCAGCCTCATCCTTTTTGGGGGCGGAGATTGTCCGGCCTATGCTCGCTAGGTAGTTCTCGGCGACAGCATCGAGAATGGCTTCATCCATGTCCTCGATGGTGGGTGTGTAATCCAACCGTGGGATGCAGCCTTCCAAATCCATGATCGAGCCAGTCTTGGGCCGAAAGGCGTATTCGCCGTTTTCGAGCTCATAGAAGTCGATCCGCACTCCGGGCTTCAGCCCAAGAGCCTTCCGCACCTGGATGGGAATGGTGATCTGACCTTTCGACGTGACAGTGGCGCTAGGCATTGGAGTTCCTTTCAAAATCCATTCTACCTTACATTTTACGGAATTCCTTACTTTTCGGTAAGGAATTCCGGGCAAGCTCCCGCCAGAGGTGGGGAACAGTGCGAAGATAGTAGACGCATGAGCGTACTCTCCTCAGAAGCCGTGGTTTTGCGCACGTGGCCGGTGCATGAGGCCGACCTGATCGTCAGCTTTTTTACGCGCGATTACGGCAAGGTGCGGGGCGTGGCCAAGTCGGCGCTGAAGAGCCGCAAGCGGTTTGGCGGGGCGCTGGAGCCGATGACGGTGGCGCGGGCCTGGTTTGCCGAGCGGCCCCGGCAGGAGCTGGTGCGACTGGATCAACTTGAAATTGTCCGCTCGCCGCTCTCGGCTCCGGTGGATCATGCGCGCATGACGGTGCTGAGCTTCTTTGCCGAAGTGCTGGACGAGGCGCTTCCCGATCACGATCCCCAGGAGACGGTCTTCCGGCTGCTGCTGGCGGTGCTGGAACAGACTACCGTGGCCCAGTCGGAAATCGTCCAGCCGTGGATGCCGTTGACCTATTTTTCGCTGTGGATGACGCGGCTGATGGGGCTGTTGCCGGATATTGGCCATTGCACGGCCTGCGGCGAGGTATTGCATGCAGAGGAGATCTCATTCAATAACGCTGGGGATGGGCTGTTTTGCGCGGCTCATCGCAACGGAAACGCGAGTGGGCTCTCGGCGGACTCGTGGCAATTAGCGCAGCGGATGCTCAGGGCGCCTGCGGGGGCGTTTGCAGCAGAGCCATGGCCGCGGCGGCGCGGGCAAGATTTGCGACGCTTCACCTTGCAGGCTCTGGAGCGGCATTTGGAGCGCAAACTGCGGTCGGGGGAGGCACTGGGACGGCTGTGAGGATGACCCGTGTATAAGGGCTGATAAAATTGGCTGAGATTCGACGAGAGAGAGTTTCACGTGCCTTCAAATACAGTTGTACCGACTGCGGCTGCGTCCGCCGCCAAGAGCGCTCCGCTCACATTTCAGGAGCTATTGTTCCGCTTGCAGGGCTTTTGGGCGGCGCGCGGCTGCGTGCTGCAACAACCCTACGACGTTGAAGTGGGCGCTGGCACCATGGCGCCGGAGACGTTTCTGCGTGTGCAGGGGCCCAAGCCTTATCGCGTGGGCTATGCACAGCCTTCGCGGCGGCCTGCCGATGGGCGCTACGGCGAGAACCCTAACCGGCTCTTCCGGCACACGCAGTTTCAGCTTATTCTCAAGCCGCCTCCGGTCAATGTGCAGGAGTTATATCTGGAGTCGCTTGAGGCTATCGGTATAGACCTCAGTCAGCACGACCTGAAGTTTGAGGAAGATAACTGGGAGGGTCCGACGGTGGGCGCGTGGGGCGTGGGCTGGCAAGTGATGATGGACGGGATGGAAATCACCCAGTTCACTTACTTCCAACAGTGCGGCGGCCTCGATCTTGACCCCATTTGCGCCGAGTTGACCTATGGGTTGGAGCGTCTGTGCGCGTTTCTGCAAGACGTGGACTCAGTCTATGACGTGGTTTGGGCGCGCGATCCAGAGACCGGCGAGACGGTTACCTATGGCGATGTGCGATTGACCGAGGAGTTGCAATACTCGGTATATAACTTCGAAGATGCCGATGTGGAGCGGCTCTGGGGACACTTCAATAGCTACGAAGCGGAGGCGCAGGCATTGCTGGCGCGGGCTGGCGCATTGATGGCAGACGAAAAGGCCAGTCCGGCGGAGAAGCTGCGCTTTCCGTTGATGTCTACCTACGAGTTGGCGCTCAAGTGCTCAAACCTGTTCAATGTGCTGGATGCGCGCGGAGCCATCAGCGTTACCGAGCGCGTGGGCATGATTGGGCGCATTCGCACGCTGGCAGTGGGCGTGGCCAAGGTGTATGCGGCGCAGCAGGCAGCATAGCTGGAGGGAGCAGGAGCCTTTAGGCTCCTGACCTGGACGACAATCAAAATGGGGCTTCAGCCCCGGGGTTTTCTGATCTCTGATCTCTGATCTCTGAAACCTTGGCCACAAAACGCGGCACGCAGAAAGACATACAAGTTATGGCAGATTTTTTGTTGGAGATAGGGCTGGATGAGATTCCGGCCCGCATGATCGCCGGAGCCGAAGCCGAGTTGGGCAAGCGAGTCAACGATCTGCTGACGCGCGAGCGGCTGCTTGGCGCGGCGGCCAAGGTCACCACGTACTCGACGCCGCGGCGGTTGGCTGTGTTGGTGGAGGACGTGATGGCGAGCCAGGCGGACTCCGAGGAGAAGCTGACCGGTCCTTCGTGGAAGGTTGCCTTCGAAGATGGGGAGCCGACTGCGGCAGCCCAGGCCTTTGCGAAGAAAGCCGGCGTGGCTGTCGATGCTCTTGAGAAGGTGTCCAATGCCAAGGGCGAGTATGTAGGCGCAACGGTGAAGCGGCTGGGCCGCGCGGCGTCAGAGTTGCTGGCGGCGGAGTTGCCCAAGGAGGTGTTGAGCCTCTACTGGGCCAAGAACATGTACTGGCGTGCGGGCAAGCAGGAGCGCTTTGTGAGGCCGGTGCGGTGGGTTGTGGCGCTGCTTGACGCGGAGATTGTCCCGGTAGAGATTGCGGGGATTGCAGCGGGTCGCGCCAGCCGCGGACATCGCGTGCTGCATGGCGCTGCGCCGGTTGTGCTGGCCAAGGCTACGGATTATGTGGAACCGCTGAGGAAGGCGTATGCCGTGGTGGATGTGGCGGAGCGGAGGCAGTCGATTCGCAAGGCGCTGGATGCGGCTACGCGCACGGTAGCCGGCGCGCGCTGGCGCGAAGATGAGGCGCTGATTGAGACCGTAGTGCATCTCACCGAGTGGCCGACCGTGGTGCTGGGAGGTTTTGAGCCCGAGTATCTGGAGTTGCCGGAAGAAGTGTTGGTTACGGTGATGCGCGACCACCAGAAGTATTTTGCGGTGGAAGGCGCGGACGGCAAGCTGGCGCCGCACTTCCTGGCGGTGCTCAATACGCAGGTGGACGCAGAGGGCGAAGCGATCATCCGGCATGGTAATGCGAGAGTATTGCGGGCGCGGTTCAAGGATGCACGGTTCTTCTGGGACTTTGACCAGAAGACGCCGCTCGTAGAGCGCGTTGAGAGCCTGAACAACGTTACATTCCAGAAGGAGTTGGGGAGCTATCACTGGAAGACTGAAGAATGCCTCAAGGTCGCACGCCTCCTCGCGACAATGGCTGAGGATGCTGGTGTTGCGTTTGACAAAGCGGCATTGGTCAATGCCGTCAAGCTAGCCAAGGCTGATCTCACGACGGAGTTGGTAAAGGAGTTCACCGAACTCCAAGGAGTTATCGGCGGCCTCTATGCGCGGGTACAGGGGCTGGGCGAGCGAGTTGCGCTGGCTATCTATGAGCAGTACACGCCAGCTTCGACTGAGGACGAGATTCCCTCCTCGATCGAGGGGCAATTACTAGGACTAACGGATCGAGTTCAGACAATCACCGCGATGTTTGGTGTCGGTTCGGCACCGACCGGGTCAAAGGATCCATTCGCATTACGGCGAGCTGCAAACGCCATAGTAAAGATTCTGGCGGAGTCGGGGTTGCCACTGACGCTGAACGAGGTCGTGCAAGCCAGCGGTGCCGATGGACAAAATCGTGAACAGGTAACTGAGTTCCTCCGCGAGCGTCTCCACTTCTACTTGAAAGATGTCCGCAGCTTCGCGTATGACGTGGTGAATGCGGTTCTGGCGGCTGACGCTAGCTTCGTACGCGATGCGATTGCGCGTGCCGAAGCGCTGACGGCGGCGCGCGAATCCGCGGATTTCGCAGCGATCTCGACGGCTTTCAAGCGCATCAAGAACATTCTGCGGCAGGCGGAGGAGAAGCATTTTACTGCTGCTCCGGCTCAGAGAGAGACACTCTCGGCAGAGGCCAGACAGCTTGCGGATGAGGCCCATGCCCTAGCGCCCCAGGTTGCGCATCTGCGTCAACAAAGGGCATACGGCGAGGCATTCGCTTTAATTGCGACGCTTCGTCCGACGGTTGATAACTTTTTCGACAAGGTCATGGTGCTCGATCCCGACCCTGAGGTGCGTGGGGCGCATCTCTTTCTGATTGCGTCGGTGCTAAGTAGATTCTCAGATATTGCCGACTTCAGCGAGATTGTGACAGGGTAGGGTTTTCCTCCGGGATGATTGAGTGTTGTGGTTTCCCACTCTTTCGCCCCTACGGGGCTTGAGCTCTCCCTGCACTGCAACCCAGGACTGCGCTTCGCTTGTCCTGGGCTATTTTCCAGCCTCCCGCTGGGAGGCAATATTGCCCGTTCATCTTTCGCTGTAACGCGCCGATGCGCGTCAAGATGCTCAGGATGACGGTCTTTTCGGAGGAACTGATCGCTTGTTTTAGGGGGACCATTTCCCTTGCATCTTTAGGGCCATTGAGCCGTCTACAATCTATAGAGATGTCTGACACACTTTATCTGAGTTTGTGGTACCCGAATCTGCGTCCTGCGGCGCTTGTTGAGAAGCTGACGGCGGTGCTGGGCGAGTTTGCTTCGCATGGCGGCGAGGCGCGCGTGTATTCGGCGACGGTGTGGCCGGTGAGCTGGAGCGAGTCGCCGGTTTTTCAGCAGGTCTATGGGCGAAGGATCGGCACGGGCAAGGACGGCGCCGCGCTGGGCGCGGAGCCTCGGCTGGCTGTGGAAGAGGCGCTGGAGTTGCTGCACGACGATTATGCCTACGAATTCCAGATTGGCTGGAGTCTCTGGGAGCTGGAAACGACTGGCGGCCTGGACGCGCGCTGGGCGCGGGAGCCGCGGCTGGTGCGGGTGACGGGCTACGGGGCGCTCTTTGATGAGGGAGCTTACGAGTCCGATGGGCATATCCGCATTGATTTTGGCTCGGACGCGCCGTTCCTTGAGGAGGGCGTGGAGCTTGACTCGATAGCAGCCCGGCATGTGGAAGAGAATGTGCGCCAACTGGTGGAGCTAACTGCGGCTGTCGAGAAGGCCTCTGGGGCTACGGCGCGGCTGTTGTGGAGCGAGCTGGGTGAGAGCCTTGCCCAGCGGCTGGCGGCAAGGCTTGGGGTGGCAAACTAGCGTGCGATTCACCATTGAGCGGATGCGGACGCTGGTGCTGGTGGCGGGGGTGCTGCTGGTGGTGGCGATCGTTGCGTTTCTAGCCGTGGGCAAGTGGCGGAATCCGCTCAACCTGAGGGAGCTTCCCAAGCGGATGGGCGTCAACATCCAGCAGGAGGCGAATGGGTTTACCTATACGCAGTCACGCGGCGGCCACGCGCTGTTCAAGATTCATGCTTCCAAGGCGATCCAGTTAAAGCAGGGCAACGCGGTGCTGCACGACGTGAAGATTGAGCTGTATGGCGAGGACGGAAGCCGACTGGACCGCATCGAAGGCGCCGAGTTCGAATACGACCAGAAGAGTGGAATGGCCACTGCCGCCGGGCCTGTGGAGATTACGCTGATGCGTCCGGGGGTGGCGCCGGCGATTGTGACGAAGGTGACTCCGGGTAAAGTCCCGGACCAGAAAGGCAAGGAGACGCCGCTTGCGGCAGCTGCGGAGACGGCGGCGTCTGGCGAGATTCACGTAAAGACCAGCGGGCTGATCTTTGACCAGAAGAGCGGCATGGCGACCACTGCCAGGCATGTAGATTTTTCGATGGTGCAGGGCAGCGGCAGCTCGATGGGCGCTACCTACGACTCGCAGCAGGGCCACTTGGTGTTGGATCGGGCAGTGGAGCTGACGACGCGGCGCGGCGACGAGACGGTCCAGATCCATGCAGAACATGCTGAGTTTGAACGCGACGACCAGATTTGCCGGTTGCACACGGCCACGGCCGACTACCGGGGTGGGAAAGCGACAGCCGGCGACGCGAAGGTTCTGTTTCGTGACGATGGATCGGCGGTGCGTCTGGATGCGTTGAACGGGTTCACCATGACGACCGCAGCCGGCAGCCACGTTGTGGCGCCCACGGGGGCCATGGACTTCAATGAGCACAACCAGCCCAGGCACGGTCATCTGGAGGGCGGGGTGCAAATGGACTCGGCAACCGAGACGGTGAGCCAGACCCGCCATGTGCATGGCGCAGCGGCTACGGCGGAACTCGCATTCACGCCGCAGGGCGAGTTGCGCCAGATTCACATGGAACGCGACGTGGTGTTGCACAGCGAGGATCTGAGCAAGGCTGGCGTTAATTCTAAGACCGGCTCACAGCGGGTGAGCCGCGATTGGCGTTCTCCGCTCGCCGATATCGAGTTCCGCGATGTTGGGCACGGGCGGCTGGAGCCGGCCTCGATTCACGGTTGGCGGGGCGTGGTTGTGACGGGTGAAAGCCAGCGGGGCCAGGATGCCGTTGTGCCCTCCAGGTTGGCAGCAGACGATTTGACCGGTGAGTTTGGACCGGGCACACACGCCGCGAACAAGAGCGCGTCTGCGGGGGCTCAGGGTTCGGTGTTGAAGGCCTTGACCGGAACAGGCCATGCCAGCCTGGAAGAAACAACCGCTACGGGAACGAAGCAGACCTCGACGGGTGACCGTCTGGAGGTACATTTTGGGGCTGGGCCGGCGAGAGCGTCCGGCGCTGGGGCAATGGGTGGGTTGGGGAGCGGAGCGGAGCAGATTCAGTCGGCTGTTCTCGATGGCCATGTGGTGCTGTTGCAGCAGCCGGCGGCCAAGCCCGGCGCACAGGCCGAAGAGCCGATGCGGGCCACGGCAGGCAGAGCCGACTATGAGGGCGCGGGGCAGTGGCTGCACCTGACGCTTGCTCCGCGCGTTGACACCGGCGGCTTGCAGATGACTGCGGACAAGATCGACATCTCGCAGGATTCCGGGGATGCGTTTGCGCATGGAAATGTGAAGGCGACCTGGGTAGGGAATAGCGCGGCCCAAACGGGCAAGACCCAAAGCGGTGGGGCAGGACAATCAGGACAAGGCAGCGTGGCTCTGGGCGGGCAGGGTCCGGCGCATGTGGTGGCGGCTGAGGCGCAACTGCATCAGGCGACCGGCTTGGCGACTTTCCGGGGTTATGCACGGCTATGGCAACAGGCAAACTCAGTTTCCGGGCCGGTGATTGTTCTGGATCGCCTGAAGCAGACGCTGGTGGCGCACAGCGCGGACGCGGCCGAGCCGGTACGCGCAGTGCTGCTGAGTGCGGGCGGAGTGGAGCCGGGTAAGGATTCCGGCAGGGATGCGGCGGGGAAATCAACTACGCCGTCGGTGATCCGGTTGCGCGGGGGCGATCTGAAATATAGCGACGCCGAGCGCAAGGCGGTAATGCGCGGCGGCGACCTGGGCACGGTGGTTGCCGAGACGGGAACGGCCAGCTCCGTCTCGAGTGAGGTAGAGTTGCTGCTGCTGCCGCCGGGCAACCACGCGGGCAAGGATGGCGAGCAGGCACAGGTAGACCGCATGACGGCCCGAGGGCACGTGACGGTCAGTTCCGAGGGCCGGCGCGGAACGGGAGAGCAGTTGGTGTACACGGGCGAGACCGGGGAGTATGTGCTGACCGGAACCACCGCCGCGCCGCCCAGAATGACCGATCCCGCGCGCGGTAATGTGACCGGTGAGGCGCTGATCTTCCATAGCCGCGACGATAGCGTCAGCGTGGAAGGCGGCGGACGCAAGACGACTACGGAGACCACTGCGCCGAAGTGAGGAAGCGGTAACTCGATATAGGGCGAGTGTTAGGAGTGCGGCATGGAATTCAGTTACAGAATCAGCGAAGCCGAGTATCTGCAAGCCGCGAAACTCAAGCTTAAGGGAGGTTCACGGGCTCGTTTCTTAAAGCTTCTATTGTTTTGGAGTCTTGTTGTTTGCCTGGCGGTGTTCTTTAGCGTCTATCACAAGTCCAAACAAACAAGTGAAGTGCCCGCCGTTCAGCAAGAATCAGCAGAAGCCGTCGGCTCAGACCCCCTCGCCAACCGCTTAGTCGAAAATGTTTTGCCTTTTACTGTGCTAGCTGGTGTCTGGATCTTCATCATGTTCAAGTGGATGCCGATGCGGTTACAACGTGTTTACCGAAAAGATCCGTCGATGCAGGGACAATACACAGTGAGCGTTACTCCGGAGTCGGTCGCTACCCAAAATACTGCCGGAACATCATCCAAAACTGGATGGAATATCTACAATTATTGGCGCGAAGGCAAGGACGTGATTCTATTGGTGTTTCATTCTGGCTCCTATTTCCTTCTCTCTGTGAGAGAACTCCCAGACGCGCAACGGGATGAACTGCGCGGCATCCTCACCGCTGCTCTCCCCAAGAAGTGAGATGCTTGCCTGAATCCAAGACCCGGCCTATCCGGCTACGGCTGTGATCGGCCTACCGCGTCTCTCAATGCTCAGGATGATAGATTTGATTTTTAGCAGAGTGACTGAATGACCGACTCGATGAACACGTTGATTGCCGAAGGAATCGGGAAATCGTACAAGGGACGGCAGGTTGTCCGCGGGGTCGATCTGCGCATCTCGCGTGGAGAAGTGGTGGGCTTGCTGGGACCGAACGGAGCCGGCAAGACGACCAGCTTTTATATGATCGTGGGGCTGGTTGAGCCCGAGACCGGGCGCGTGCTGGTGGACGAAACCGAGATTACGCGGGTGCCGATGTATCTGCGGGCGCGCAACTTTGGCATCAGCTACCTGCCGCAGGAGCCATCGGTCTTCCGCAAGCTGACGGTGGAGGAAAACATTCTGGCCGTACTGGAGGCGCAGCCGCTGGGCAACCGGGAGCGCCGGACGCGGACCGAGCGACTGATTCATCAGCTCAACCTGGGACATATCCGCACCACGCGGGGCTATGCGCTCTCAGGCGGCGAACGGCGGCGGGTGGAGATTGCGCGGTCGCTGTGCATCCAGCCCAACTTTATCCTGCTCGACGAGCCTTTCAGCGGCATCGACCCCATTGCCGTGCTGGAGTTGCAGAAGATCATCTTCGACCTGAAGGCCAGCGGCATCGGAATCCTGATTACCGACCACAATGTGCGCGAGACGCTGAGCGTGACCGACCGGGCCTACATTATTGCCGAGGGACGGATCATTTTCGCGGGAACGCCGCAGGAGCTGGGCAACAATCCGGACGTGCGGCGGCTGTATCTGGGCGAAGGCTTCTCGCTGGGCTGATGCGGGCTGGGCCAGGATTTCGGGCGCAGGAAGGCAGCGTCCCGGTTTTGTCAATGCACCGAACGGGCTAAGCGGGTGTGGAAATTCCCGACGGAGATTGTCCAATGGAATGTTGCCCAAACCGGCACGTCTGGCGGAATGGCCGTTAAATTGCTATGATGCCCTTTCATCCGCGATTACACTAACTACGAGTCCGGACGGGGAATGAGTTCAATCTATGGCGCTGATGCAACCCAAATTGACACTGAAGGTAGCGCAACGCCAGATCCTGACTCCTGGCCTGATGCAGATGGTGAGCGTTTTGGCGCTCAACAAGGTCGAGCTGAAGGAGATGATCGATGCCGAGATGGTGGAAAATCCCGTCCTGGAAGAGATTGACGAATCGGTTCCGATGCTGGATGAGGTTGCGGGCCGCGAGGAAAAGCTTGCGCGGGGAGCTGAGGAACCACCGGCTCCACCCAAGGACTCTTTTGAGGAAGTCGATTTCGGATCGTACTTCCAGGACTATCTCGACCCCGGTTTTCGCACCCAAGTGGAGTACGACCAGAACGAGAAACCCTCGTTTGAGAACTTTCTCTCCCAGCCTACGACTCTTTCCGATCACCTGGCGTGGCAATTGGGGGCATTGACGCTGGAGCCTCTGCTGCATGACGCGGCAGAATTCGTGATTGGCAATCTGGATGACGATGGCTATCTGGCATCAAGCGAGCAGGAATTGGCTGCGGCATTGATCCAGTCTCCCGATGTGGAGCTGCCGGATGGTGAAGCGGAGCAGGAACAGGCAGCAGCGCTTGAGCTGGTGCGGCGCGGCATCGACCTGGTGCAGCATCTTGACCCAGCGGGAGTGGGTGCCAAGGATCTGCGCGAGTGCCTGTTGATTCAGATCGTGGCCCAGCAGCACGAGTTTGCCCAGGTGTATGCCAAACAGGCCGCCGATGCGGCTGAAGATCCGCATGGCAGCTTTAGCACCGAGGCCGCAGCGCAGTTGGAGGAGCGGCGGCGAAGCATGGAAGTAGCGGCGCTGATAGTGGACCGTCACCTGCAACTGCTGCAAAAGCGCGATGTGAAGGATCTTGCCCATGCGGCTCAAATCACCCAAACAGAGGCTCATGCCGGGGTGGAATTCATTCGCACCCTCGATCCCCGCCCGGGCTGCCAGTACAACCGCGAGCAGACGCGGCTCATTGAGCCCGATGTGGTGTTTGTGAAGCGGGGCGGCGAGTGGGCTGTCTCAATGAACGAGGAGGACATGCCGAGTCTTCGGCTCAGCTCGCGCTACCGGCGGATGCTTGCCGCCGACGGTACCGACAAAGAGGTCAAGGACTACGTGAAGGAGCGGTTCCGCTCCGCGATGCAACTGATGCGTAACATTGCCCAGAGAAAGAGCACGATTCTGCGGACTTGCGAGGTGATTGTGCGCCGCCAGCAGGACTTTTTGGAACGGGGCGTCGAGGGGCTGCGGCCGCTGATGATCAAGGAAGTAGCCGAGGAGATTGGGGTTCACCCTTCCACAGTGAGCCGCGCGGTGGCCAACAAGTATGCGCACACTCCGCAGGGAGTGATCGAACTGCGGTTCTTCTTCTCAGAGGGGTCGAACGGGCCCGAGGGCGCCGACACTCCATTGCTGGTGCTCAAGCGCAAGGTGCGCAAGCTGATCGAACAGGAGGACGCGGGCCATCCGCTGACGGATGACCAGCTTGCGGCGATGCTGGCTGCGCAGGGCATTCAACTAACCCGCCGGACGGTGGCAAAGTATCGCGAGGATATGAATATTCCCTCGACCCACCAGCGGCGGCGGCGCGCGGAGTAGAACATCACGACTGAAATCTGACTGTCGATTGGGCAAATGCTGTAGAATCCGAAGACTCCAGCCTGTAAGACGAGCTGAGAGAACAAGAAGCGGAGGCTGACCATGGAAGTGGAGTACACCGCCAGAAAAGTAAAGATATCCAAAGCGCTGCGCACGCAGGCCGAGGAGGGGATGGAACGCATTGCCCGCATTTTGGGCAAAACAGCGCACGCCAGCATTACGTTTGGCACGCAAAAGCACGAGCAGATCGTTGAGCTGACCGTGCAGGCGCGGCTGCAGACGATTGCGGCCACGGGCAAGGCCGCGACCCAGGATGCGGCTCTCCGCGAGGCGATGACGCACGCCGAGAATCAGGCGCGCAGGTTCAGGGACCGGCGGCTGGAGGGCAAGCGCCTTCCTAAAGAGGAGAAGACGCTCACGGCGCCTCCGGTGGCGCGAACCAAGGCTCGTCCGGCTCAGCCGGAGGCCGACGCGGGTGAGGGCAAGGCAACGCGCTCCAAGGCCCGTGCTTCCATCGCTGTCCACTCGTTTCCCAACCGCGCCGCCGTGGTTGAGCCGCACATCCTGAAGAGCGGTGAAGCGATTGTCATGACGCCGATGACCATAGAGGAGGCCGTGAAGGACGCGGAATTTCGCGACCGCGACCTGCTGATCTTCCGCAACGCTGCCGGAGATACCTTCGTGCTCCACCGCCGCCGTGACGGGCAGATGGAACTGGTGGAGATGCCGTAGGCATTTTGGATTCCATGCACATATCGACGCCCATCCTTCGGGTTTTTTGCTCGAAGGATGGGCAGCAAGCTGGTCCGTCTGGTGTAGCATGGGCGCATGACGACTTCAAAACCAGCGCGCAAGGCGACCAAGCCGCCGAGGATTGCACCAGGCGCCAAGTCCTCAAAGAAGCCTGTCAAGGAACTGGTCATCGTGACCGGAATCTCCGGCTCGGGCAAGGCCTCGGCCCTGAAGGCTTTTGAAGACCTTGGTTTTAATTCCGTAGACAACCTGCCGCTGGAAATGCTGCCCGATTTTGCCCGGCTGGTGGGCAAATCCGTCGAGGTGGAAAAGGCCGCGATTGTAGTGGACGTGCGCGAGGGAGCCACGCTTGACCGCCTGCCGGAAATCCTGAAAGGCGTGAGAAAGCTGCTGCACACCCGCGTGGTTTTTTTAGATGCGCAGGATGCGGTGCTGGTGCGCCGCTACTCCGAAACCAGGCGGCCACACCCGCTGGGCCGGTCAGAGACGGTTTCGCGCTCCATTGTGGAAGAGCGGCAACTGCTGGACCCCATTCGCAATGTGGCGGATACGCTGATCGACACCTCGAACTTCAACGTTCATGAGCTGCGCGCGCATATCCTGGACCGGTTTGGGTTGGAGAAGGAGACCAGGAAACTGCTTGTCTCCTGCCTGAGTTTTGGTTTCAAAAACGGTGTTCCCCTGGACGCGGATATGGTCTTCGATGTGCGGTTCCTGCCCAATCCTCACTTTGTGCCGGAGTTTCGCAAGAAGACCGGCCAGGACCCCAAGGTGGCTGCGTATATAAGAGGGTTTCCGCAGACGGTGGAGTTTCTTGACCGTGTGACAGAGCTGATGCTTTATCTGCTGCCCCACTATGTGGACGAAGGGAAGAGTTACCTGACCGTGGCCTTCGGCTGTACCGGCGGCCAGCACCGCAGCGTGATGATGGCCGAGGAGATCGGGAAACGGCTCACCAAGGCTGGGTATGAGGTGAAGGCGGTGCACCGGGATATGCCGCGGTGAGGTGGCTGGATTGGAAGAGTGCAGTGGGTCAACTTCTAGTTTGCCCGTGATTCAGGCAGAACGACGAACTTGGAGGTTCCACTGAGCCTTTTAATTCACGACTTCTTTAACACCAGCCCTAAATTGCTCGTATGTGTCCCACTTCGGGTCGTGTGCTATATGAATCTCGACCGGGAACGGCGACATCCCAGCAAACGCAAAATTGAGTCGGGCCATAAATTCATCTTCTGACTTCGCGTAATAGGTCCATTCACGCAAATCTTCACCTGTGGATACAAGTGCTAACGTCGCAAAGTGGTCTTGATCGAGGGCAGACTTCAGAGCATCTTCCAAGAGGTTCATCCGTTGATGCTCCTCAGCCATCGGCTGACCACGCTCCGATTCGTATTTCCAGACGATGATGATCCGAATAGGCTGCGATGCGCGATCAAAAGTTGGGCTAAATGCCTCGGCATAGCGGAAGATAATCCGTCTATCAGTTTGCAAATCAGTTGATATTGCTGTCGCCCACCTTTGCACATCTGATCCGTCTGCCATGGTCAAAAAACTCCTCGCGTAATCGAAGGTTCTCAAATTCTCGTGTGACCGCCCGTAGAGAGCAATCGGACCCATCTCAAACACGGAGTTAAGCCCTTTGGGCTGATGGTACCGCATGCGCTTCGGTCTGGATTGTCGCCAATCCGGAAATTGACCCACAGGTGGAAATCTTCTGTGTGAAGCTTCAGGGAGTGCGGGTCTTTGCTGGCAGATCGTCGAGCCAGCGGGAGTAGGCGTCTGCGAAGTGCTGGTCGGGTGTTTGCGTGGGCTTAAGCCAGACGAGCATTTTTTGCGCGGCGATGCGGTTGTAGCCTGCGGGATATTGGGTCTGGCTGGCGGTCTTGTTGGGCGCGGCCGGGGCAATCAGCCACAGCAACGGAATGTGCAAGGCCGCTGCTGCCGCATTTGAATCGAAGCGGTCGCGGACCAGCAGGTGAGCTGGAACCAGCCGGGCACGCGGGTCGTGGAAGATGGCGTTCACTGGCACATCAAGCGGTTGCCTTAGCACCACCCCGGCTAATTCCGGGTGCTGCGCTCCAATTTCCAATGCAAGGTTTGCTCCCAGTGTGCTGCCGTCGAGAATGATCGTGCCGGACGCGATATGGCGGGTTGCGGTCAGGTAGTGGAGCGCCCACTCCGCATCTTCGCGCCAGTGGGCCTCGCTGGGGTGTGCAAACTGGCTCTGCCCGTAGCCGCGGTAGTCGAAGGCCAGCACATTGACTCCGACGGCGTGCAGAGCGACCAGATCGTCTACTGCGTCGCTCAGGTTGCCGTCTTGGCTGTGCAGGTAGAGGACGGTGTAGCGGGTGTAGCGCGAGTCCGTCGAAGCTGGAATCCACCAGCCCTTCAAGCGGGTTTCGCCGGCCTCGGTCGCGGCGAATCCGACCGGATCGAAGGGCAGGCCCACGCTGGCCGGGGTGCGTGTGATCGCAGCGGTCGGGTGGTAGAGCAACTGCCAGCTCCCCTGCCAGAAGAGAAGGCAGAGGGTGAGCCATGCGCACAGGGCGGCAGCCAGAATCGCCAGGCTTGCAGCTGTAAGCAGCCACCGGGCTGAGACGGTGGGCGGAGGCGCTTGCGGGGCGCGCATGCTGCTCCAGGCCTGCTCGAATGCGGAGGAGGAGAGCGGGGTTGCGTGCCTGGGTTGGGTTTTCTTGTGCGGCATTGGTTCACTCCTATGCTAACCGCGTGAGCCGTTTACTCCGGTCCTGAACGGTCTGGACTCCCAAGTCCTCCGCTGCGAAGGACGGGACTTAGGTCGCCGGCCGAAGCTGTATTTTCGACTGATTAGAGGCTAAAATCCAAAGGTAAAGATTACCAACCAGTTAATATATGGAATTTGTGAACTATTCATATGTAGCTCTTTACTGGAAAATATGGAATGAATTGATACCCCCGGGGGGTTAGGGGAGAGGGGGGGCATTTTTAAGTTGAAAGCCGGTTGAGACAGTTTCCCGGCATCTCGCCCCTTCTCCCCTCATCTTCTCCTTACCAGAATGCATGAACGGAAGGTAATTTTCTGCAAGTCGAAATCGCAATCTGACCGCCTGCGGGGACTAGCCGTCCAGGCGGGCGGCGCTTGCACGCCATGAGGTTTGTGGTCTCCCACCCTTTCGCAAAAAACGCGAAAGGATGGGGCACCCACATTTGAAGGAATGTTTAGATTCTGAAAAACTTAGGGTGTGCCACCCGCCGGCGGGAAGCTGAATGGCAGCGGATACATACGGCTCATAAGCCAGCCAAGAAGCCCTGAGAACACGAATGCCCCTCGTCTCCGAGAGGCTCTGTATAGATCAAGGAAAGTAGAAAGGGAAAGCGATCGTACGACAGTATGCGCTTACCCGGCCGCTGTCAAACTCAGTTCCGGCTTGCGCGGATGTTTCCGGTCCACATGGAGTTTAAACTGATCCGTAAACCACTTGATGTTCTTCGGTAAGAACGAAATCCTCGGTTCTCCTTTTGGCATTTCCTCGCCACAAGCAGAGCATGTCGCGGATGCGGGATACGTGTCTATGCCGTAACAGACGCTCAATGTTGGTTTGTTTGTCATGCCTAAGTGTACGCTTTCCCGCAAAGGCCTGTATCTTCCCGCCAACCCCCTCTGTTTTTGTCAACTATATGATTACCAATCGTAACTAGAAGAAGGTGCGGATCGGGCAGGTTCCTGAGAGATTGATCCGGGGAACGCGGACGCAACTTTCACCCCTGCGGCGATTTCTTTCATTGGTTTCTCTATCCCCCATTGTGCGCCGGTGGGGCGTAATCTTGTGCAAACGGGCAGGAAGAGGATTCCAGTTTCCCAGGCCCAAAAGGCGAGGGCCTGGGGCACGCGCTGTTGAGCGTCGAGCGCGGGAGTAAAATTCAATTGCAATCGCCAAACTGCCAAGTCTTGCAAAGGGGGAGTATGAGCACGCCGGCTGAACAATTGACGGGGCAAATGCTCGATGGTGGTTGGGTTGTCGGGGATCTCATCCCTAGAACGGCTGCCCAGACAGGCGGTCATTTTTCTTGTTCGTATGGAGTGACCAACCGAGATGGAAGAAAGGCCTTCTTGAAGGCCATGGACTATACATCAGCATTGAAATCACTAGACCCTGCGACTGAATTGAACATCCTAACAAGTGCTTTTATTTTTGAACGACAGGTATTGCAGGTATGTGCTGACAGGAAGATGTCTAGGATCGTTCGCGCGATCGGCGGTGGTAAGTCTTCAGTGGCTGGTTCCGTGGTTGAGTACCTGATTTTTGAGGAGGCGAAGGGGGACATACGGACATACCTCGATGACGCAAAACGGTTTGACCTTGTCTGGACTCTTACCTGCATCCACAATATTTGCGTTGGGGTCCGGCAATTAAACGGGGCAAGTATCGCTCACCAAGATCTAAAGCCTTCTAATGTTCTGCACTTCTCCAACGAGGGGCAGAAGCTCGCGGATCTTGGCAGAGCTTGGCATAAGTCGCTTTTCTCGCCGCACGATGGTCTTGCTTGTGCAGGCGACCTCGGCTACGCTCCCCCGGAGCTTCTCTACCGCTACGTCACGCCAGACGAGTCTGAACGTCGGTTCGGGGCTGATTTTTATCTTGTTGGAAGCATGGTGCTTTTTCTCTTCACCGGGATGAGGGCGTCCCAGATTCTTATTTCTGAACTAGATCCGCATCACAGCCCGCGGGTTTGGTTGGGGACCTACGAAGAGATGCTACCTTATCTCAGCCATGCATTTTCCCTCAATTTGGCGACCGTCACGCGTTCGTTTCCCGATACCGTCCTCGGCGAGGAAATAGTGGATGTTTTACAGCAGATGTGCGATCCGAACATCGCTACCCGCGGTGACAGACTGCATCGGGCCAAATACGGATCCCGGTTTGGTCTTGAACGATTTGTGCAACGATTCGACCGGCTAAGACAGGCTGCCATCTTGGGAAGGATTCACCACCCATGAGCGCGGGCTATCATGATCGCGATCGCCATATATTCCCTAGATGGCGCTCGTTCGCGGCTACCTCCGAACTAGGGGAGCTCGCTCAACCGGCTGTCGAAATCAAGAACGACACATCTGAGCTGGATATCTCCCTAGCAAAGGGCATCGCGGGGTGGGAGGGAAGCTCTTCACTGTGGCGCGGGCTGGATCTTCTCGGAACTGCGGTTGTCGCTGGCAGGCTTGAAGAGTTCTCGGCTTTGGTTGCCGAAATAAAGAGCAATCCGCTTACCCCAAAAATTACTCGAGAATTTCTCGAAAGAACTCATGGTGACAAATCAGTGCAGCTACAGCTCCCAGGATGCGACGCGATTTCAGGGCAAGCCTCGCGGCATGAAATTCGTGCCCACCGTCTTCACCTCGCATCAGCGCCAAGGGATCCAATTGAATGGATGGAGCTTGCTCGGTCCTACACGATTGCTGGGCTGAATGACAAGGCGGCAAAAGCAGTTCTCGCTGCGCTACAGCTGGCTCCCGACAATAGGTTTGTACTACGCAGCGCTGCGAGATTCTTTATCCATATCGGCGAGAAGGATATCGCTCACGGCCTAATGAGCAGATCGCGACTTATTACTCATGACCCTTGGATAATGGCTTCGGAGATTGCGATTGCCGATTCTATGGGCAAGACTTCCAGGATTTCCAAGATTGCGAGAGAGAAAATGGAAGCGGATGTTGCCCCGTCTGAGCTGACTGAGCTTGCCTCGGCGTTAGGATCAGTGGAAGCAGACGGCGGAAATCATAGAATCGCGAGGCGATTTCTTAGGCGGGCGCTTGATGGGGCTAACGAAAACTCTATTGCTCAGATACGGTGGTTGAATAGATCGCGGCTAAACAGGTCGGACTCAGAGGATGCCGTCGATGTGTCTAGGGCAAATCCTCCGCTTCTTCACGAGGCAAATGCGTGGGCTGCGTTCCACAAAGGAGAGTTCGACATAGCGCGGAAAGAATCGCTTTGTTGGCTCAGAGATCAGCCTTTCGCAAGTGCTCCTGCGGTCCTGAATTCCTACATTGCCTCCGCTCTCTTCTTGGATTTTGAAGCGGGCAAGGAGACTGCACTCGAATCGTTACGGTCTAACCCGGACGACCCAATGTTGGTCAATAACCTAGCAGTTTGTCTCATGGAGATCGGCGATTTAGCTGCTGCCGAGACCTACCTTTCACGCTTATCCGTAGAAGGACGCAGCGGAGTGATGGAGGCAACATATAAAGCAACCTATGGCATGTTGGAATTCAGGAAAGGGAATATCGAAGAGGGGCGAAGGCTCTATCAAGAGGCGATAGAGAAGGCGAAGAACTCCAGCGACAAGGGGACAGCTGCGCGCGCGGCTTTCCATCTGGCGTTTGAGGAACTGGTTGCGCACACCACACATGTTGACGAGGCTATAAAACGGTTGAAGGAATTTGAGGGGCAGGATGATTTCGTTGAGAGGGCTCGGTTCTTCGAGAGGGTTAACGAACTCATGCGAAATGACTAGCCGGGTGGCGGGTGTCCCAGATCTTGATTTTCAGCCCCGGGGAATTCTAAAGATGGCTTCCTGCTATCCCATGTCTCGCTTTTGAGACATGGGATAGTACCTACTTCTTTGTGTCGCCGCCGATCTGAATCACTACGTACTTTGCCGGAACCTCCCCGACATTCTTGATCGCATGCATTGTTCCCAATGCCACGTAGATGATGCCACCCGGTCCTACGCGTTCTGCCTTGCCGTCATGTTGGAACTCGAGCGTCCCCTCCTGCACAACGATCAACTCCGAATGCTCGATCTTATGCGCTGGGTTCGGTACGGTTCCCACCGGCTGCATGGTCTCATGCAACCCCACTGACTCGCCTGTCGCCAGCGTGCCGTTAAACACATTCCGGCCCTCAGCGCCATTCGGAGCCGTCTTGACGGTCATCTGTTCATAGAGGAAAACCTGGGAACTCGCCAGCGGATTGGTCTTACTTGTCTGTGCTTCGGCCATGCCGCATTGTAGCGCCAGCGCAGCCGCACACAAAATCACGATCTTCATCCATTTCTCCTTTGCATGCCGCCACTTCGCACACTTGCAAATACGCAATAGTCTCCATCCGGCGCAACCTGCCAACGTGCATAGTTCGCCCCGCCATCCTCTTCCCGGATCCGAATATCGATCTCGCGGTTATCCCTGCTTGACTAATTGGAAGTTCGGCTGCAAGTTCGGTGCTGGAAGATAGAAAAGTTTTCCTGGAAGCTGAAGCAGCGCAGCCAAAGTATTGAAATCTGCTTGCGACGATATCTGGAGAACCACGACCTGAGCGATATTGAGCAGGTGAAGGTCCAATGTCGCCATGAAAGGTGCGCCAACGGGATGCAATACCAGCTCGTATGAGATGACTGGAATCATGTTCGTCTCCTCTCGATGACCTGATGTCTGGTCTTCACGACCAGCAGCAACAATACCCCGAGTTTAGCGCCCAACCGAATCCTTTGGAAGCATTATCACGCGGGCGGCTCAAATCTGGCGAACCTACAAAATATTGAGTGGCCCATGTCTCGTCCGCCGGGGCGGATGAGACATGGGAGAGTGCGGCTTTGGGGGACTTGATACGATGGATAGGTATCCGGGACCAGTCGGGGACGGCAGGGAGCCGCGGGCAGAAGGCGCAATGCCAAGCGCACGGCCAGGGGGAGCACGCCATGAAAGCTCGCATGAGATTGGGCGATCTGCTGATCCAGGCCAAGCTGGTGACAGCCGCGCAGGTGGCAAAGGCGCTGGAACTTCAGGCTGAGGTAGGCGGCCGCCTGGGCGAACGTTTGGTGGGTATTGAAGCCATCACCCGAGAGGTGCTGGACTCCTTTATCCATCGCATGCCCACCGAGCCGGCCGATATTGCGGCAACTGGAATCGACGCGACAGAACTTCTCAGCTTGATGATGAAGCTGATCTATGTGGAGCACCTGGAATCCGCGCGCCAGTTCGTCGATTCCATCAAGCTGCCCTACAATCTTGTGCTCGACCTGATCCGCATGGGCATTGACCGGCAACTGCTGCGCAACCTTGGCACCCGCGACTCCGGCAACCCGCTCGATCTGAGTTACGCGTTCACCGACGAGGGCCGGCGCTATACGGTCGACGCGCTCGAACAAATGCGCTATACCGGACCTGCGCCCGTCACCCTCAATGAATTCTGCAATCAGGTCTACCTGCAAAAAATTACCAACGAGCGTGTCACCTTCGATCGCTTGCGGAATTCCTTTGGCGAGCTCGTCTTCGAAGACAGTATCGTCGAGCATATCGGTCCGGCGTTGAACTCCGGCCGCGCCATCCTGCTTTACGGTCCGCCCGGCAATGGCAAGACCTCCGTCGCGCTCAGCTTTGCCAGCGTATTCACCGATGTCATCTACGTTCCTTACGCCATTATTGTCGAGGGCCAGGTCATCCGCGTTTACGACCCCAGCGTTCATACCAAGCTGAGTGCCGACGCATCGAGCCACGATAACGATCTCTCCTTCATCCGCAGCGACGAGTACGATGCGCGCTGGGTTCCCTGCCAGCGGCCTTTCATCGTCACCGGCGGCGAACTCACGCTGGAGATGCTCGACCTTCGCTTTGACCCTTTGTCGAATTATTACGAGGCGCCTCTGCATGTAAAGGCATTGGGCGGATGTTTTGTCATCGACGATTTCGGCCGCCAGTTAGTCAGCCCCAAGAGCCTGCTCAACCGCTGGATTGTGCCGCTTGAGAACCGCTTTGACCTGCTGAAACTCAACTCGGGCAAGAGCTTTACCATTCCCTTTGAGGAGCTTGTGATCTTCTCAACCAACCTTGAACCCGAAGATCTAATGGACCCAGCATTCCTGCGCCGCCTTCCTTACAAGATCGAAGTCGCGGGGCCCAGTGTCGAACTGTATAAGCGCATCTTTGAAAAAGAGTGCGTGCGCCAAGGCGTAACGCCGCCCACCGATTTGCTTGACTATATTGTGGACAAGCTCACCAAGGGCAAGCGTCTCGAGCTGGCCGCCTATCAACCCAGGTTCATCGTGGATCAGGTGGTGGCAACCTGCCGGTTCATGGGGCAGCCCTCCCATTTCGAGCCCAGGTTCATCGACTATGCGCTGGATAATCTGCGCGTGCACCGCCAATCGCCGCCCAAGCCCGCCGCATTGCCCGCTGCCCCGGCAGAAAACGAATAGCCGGACGCGGGCGGCTGGGAATGAAATAGTTGGACTTAGCAGGCGCATCTTGAGGTATATTGGCTCCTAGCCGGGAAAGCAGGGTTGTGATTCCGGAAAGAATTCGACAACAAGGAGATTATTGTGGCTACCTTCTGTGCGAAATGTGGATCTGAAATCCCCACGAACCAACAATCCTGCGGCACATGCGGCGCACCGGTGGCAGCCGCCGGCGCAGTGTATACGCCTGTCCAGCCGGCCCCTTTCCAACCAGTGGCTTCGCAACCTGCCGCTTATCAACCTGTCGCCGCGCAGCCTGCTGCCTACCAGCCACCCGCTCCGCCACCAGTCGCTTACCCGCCAGTAGCCGCGCCCCCCAAGTCTGGCGGCGGCGCGCTTAAGATCATCCTGATTATCATCGCGGTGATCGTCGGAATCGGCATGTTGGGAGCCGCTGTGGTCGGCTACGGGATTTGGAAGGTTGCTCACGCCATCCATGTCTCCGGCTCAGGCGATAACGCCCACATGACGTTCAATGCGCCTGGTGGCGGCTCGTTCTCCGCCAATACAGCCGAGACCTTCACTGCCGCTGATCTGGGCACGGACATCTACCCCGGCGCAACCTCCGGCAAGGGCAGTATGAGGATGACTCTTCCCAACGGCTCCTGGGTTTCCGCGGTATTTGTCACGCCGGACTCGAAGGACCAGGTGGTCAGCTTTTACAAGAGCAAGTTTGGCAGCGATGCCTCGATCTTCGATAGTGCGGCCAGCGCGGTCATCTCGCTCCAGAAGGGCAAGAAGGAATCCATCATGGTGACGGTAACCGCCAATCAGTCGCAGTATGACGGCAAGACACAGGTCACCATTCTGCACACGACCAGCAATAAGGAATAAATCTTGCTGCTGTAAGCCAGCGGGGCGCGAGATGCTTCGGCATCCCGCGCCCCGCGTTCGTTTTGGGCCGTCTTTACCTGCCTAACCAGCCGCCATCGACCACCAGAACATGTCCATTGATGTAGTTGCTGGCAGCGGACGCGAGAAACACAGCGGTTCCCGCCACGTCCTCCGGCGTGCCCCAGCGGCCGGCAGGAATACGCTCGAGAATCTGCCGCGCGCGAGTGGGATTGTTGCGCAGAGCCTCGGTGTTGTCAGTATCCATGTAACCCGGCGCAATGGCGTTGACCTGCACGCCTTTTGCGGCCCATTCGTTGGCCAGAGCCTTGGTCAGTTGCGCCACGCCGCCTTTTGCGGCCGCATACGACGGCACAGTTAGCCCGCCTTGAAAACTCAGCAGCGAGGCAATATTGACAATTTTTCCGGAGCCCTGCGCAAGCATGTGCCGGCCCGCGCTCTGGCATAGGCGGAAGACGCTGGTGAGATTGGTCGCCAGCACGTCGTCCCAGTCCGCGACGGTAAAGTCCACAGCGGGTCCGCGGCGAATCGTGCCCGCATTGTTGATGAGGATGTCGATGGAGCCCAGGGCTGCAACCGTCTGAGCAATCAGCTCGGGACAACTGTCAGGGTTGCTTAGATCGGCGGAAAGGGCAACATGCCGCACTCCGGTTGCAGCTACGAGATCAACCACGGCGCTGGGTACAGACTGTGAGCCGTGCAGCGCCACATTTGAGCCTGCCTCAGCAAGAGCGATGGCGATGGCCGCGCCCAGCCCGCGCGAGGAACCTGTGACCAGCGCGTTTTTGCCGGTGAGTCGAAATGAGTCGAGGATCAGGGGAAGTCTCCTTGGCGATTGTGGCGGTTTGTTTAGAGGAGGTCGGGAATGCTAAGTGCGTCCATGTCGGAGTAGACCTGGTTTTCTCCGCCCATGCCCCAGCAGAAGCTGTAGCTAGCCGTGCCTACGCCGGCATGGATCGACCAGCCGGGAGAGATGGCTACTTGTTTGCTGGAGACCAGCAGATGGCGGGTTTCGGCGGCAGGTCCCATGAGATGGACGACGCGATGCCCCTCTGGAATGTCGAAGTAGAGATAGACCTCGGAGCGGCGCATGTGGGTGTGTGGCGGCATGGTGTTCCACACACTGCCTTCCGCGAGTTCAGTGAAACCCATCACAAGTTGGCAGCTACGCGCGCCTTCCAGGTGGATGAGCTTGTTGATGGTGCGGCGATTCGCCGTGGCGGCAGAGCCGAGCGTCATCGGCGCGCGATCGGCGGCGCCCGCGATTGCCGTGGGATAAACGGCGTGGGCCGGGTAACTCAGCAGATAAAACTCCGCGGGCTTGCTCGTGCTCGCGCTTGAAAACGAAATGGCGTGTTCGCCCTTGCCGATGTAAAGCGCATCGCGATTGCCCAGCGCAAAGGTTGCCCCATCCACCTCGACCGACCCTTCACCGCCAATATTGAAGACGCCAAGCTCGCGCCTTTCAGTAAACGAAGTGGCGCGCAACTCCTTAGGGCAGGGAAGCGGCAATGCTTCGCCTAGCGGTACGGCGGAACCGATCACCGTGCGGTCCAGATCGACATAGACGAGCTGAACCTGGCCCGGCGCAAAGAGGTCGTCAACCAGGAACGTGGCGCGCAACTCCGCCGTTGACATGTGGGGGTAGCGGACCACGTCCGCCATTTGCATCACTTTCATAAAGCTGCCTTCCGTGTTGCCTGCATCGAGTTTAGGTGAATCCGCTCTGAGCGTGCAGGCTTTTCAACCGGCTCAGAGCGGAGAGAACATAAACGCACGTTAGCGGCCAAGAAAGACAGGGGAAATGTGGCGCGCATAGAGGTTTTCGGTCACATTTTTCGCTACGATCGTTTCATTGGCTTCGAGCAGGTCGAGATAGCGGCGGCCCATCTTGGCCGCAACCTTGAATCCGACGTGCAGCAATTGGCGAAGGCTTGGGTTGTAGGCAGGCGAGCGCTGGTCGTGGCGCAAGGCTGAGGTGAATTGGCCGGAGGACCAGCCATCCACTACGGCGGGCGCGGGCAGTTTGCTCGGGTCGATGTCGATGACCGTAGCATAAGGCGCGCAAAGCTCGGCCGAATGGGCAAAGGCCTCGGCGTAAATCTCCTTGGCCAGCGCCAGGCCGTCCCCTCCAGCTTCTGCCAGACCGATAATTTCCTCCAGCCAGGTGGTGCCGGCGGTCTTCAGATGCACGCCGGTGGAGAACGTCTTCATCGACGCATAGATGGCCGGATAGATTGAGAACTTGTCGCTGCCGGAGTGAACGCTGAGCTTGAGGTTGGCGGGCAATCCGTAAGCGGCGATGGCATGGCGGATGGCTGCCATGTCGAGGGCCATCTCGCGGGCAAACTGGCCTGGATCGCCCACGTAGTCCACGCCCTTGTTGAAGCGGCCGCTGAACTTGGGAGCGATGGTCTGGACGGGAATGCCTTCATCGGCAATCGCCGCGAGGATGATGAGTAACTCCGCCGGCGATTGCGCGGCATCTGTCTCGTCCATCGAGACCTCGGCAATGAAATTGCCCTTGCCTTTCGCAGTCTCGATCCGGCGGTAGATTTTGCCGGCTTCTTGCACGGCGAAGAGGAACTTGGCCGCGGTCTGACCAAGCAGGTCGGGCGTGATCTCGATGCTTTGGCCTGTTCCTTCCATTTGGATAGACCCAAGAAGCTCCGAATGCTGCTTTACAAACGCATTGATCGAAGACGGCTCGGCAGGTTTGCCGATATAGTCGGCTACGTCGAGGGTATAGAAGTCGCAGGCCGGGAGGAAGCGATCAACCGTCGAGAGGTTGATGTGATCGGCGTCGCAAAAGTAAGGCAGCTTCCAGCCGAGTTCCTTGACTGCGGCATCGGCCGCTGCGCGGACGGAAGACGGCTCAGAGCCGATGATGGTGTGCTCGCGATTGGATTTGTTCCACACCGGGATCACGTCTATGCCCGCTTTGGCTGCGAGAATGCACGCTTCGAGTTGAGCTTTGGACTGATGAGCGAATCGATCGCCCACACCGATTGAGAACTTGCCGAGAATCGTCATGATCGTCTTCAAAACCTTTCATTCCAGCCCCGGAAACACCGGTAGGTTTTCGTGAAGCGGAATCAAAATGCCACTGTATCGTCTTCCCGTTGAACCAGCCGGGGAGGACGGGACCAGACGCCCTTAAGAGGTCTGACCACTAGGATACAACGTATTAACTATGTCAGGCAATTCCCACATGATTTCGTGCGACAAAACCCCTTCGCCGGTGCTAACCTCATTATGCGGGATGGCGCCGCACATTGAAAGTGATGGATTTGGTCGCAATGCACGCTGAAAAGACACAGATTCTCGACGCTCAACTGACCACCCACGTGGTCAACTACATACGGGCAAAGATGGAAGACGGCTCCCTGAAGCCAGGCGACAGGATTCCACCGGAGCGTGAGTTAGCCAAGGAATTAAAGATCAGCCGCGCCAGCCTGCGCATGGGAATCGGCTATCTAGCCGCCATGGGCGTGATGAAGGTGCGCCACGGCGTTGGTACTTTTGTGGCCGATGGACCGGCGGAGTTCGGCAAGTCCTCGCTCGGTTTGCTCGGTGCGCTGCATGGTTTCAAGTCCTGGCAGATGTTCGAAGTGCGCAACCTGCTGGAAACCTCTCTTGCGGCTCTCGCGGCCGAGCGCGGCAGCGAAGAGCATTTCACCATTCTGGCAGAAGAAGTGGCGGAGATGTACGCCACCATCGACGATCCGGCAGAGTATCTGATCCACGATGTGCGCTTTCACCGCACCATTGCCCAGGCATCTGGCAACCCGATTCTCGCTGCGTTGATGGAAACGATTTCAACAGCACTGTACGAAGAGCGGCGGGAGACGGCGGAGCGCGCGAAAGATCGCAAAAGTTCTCTGGAGGCGCACCGTGAGATCTATCGGGCAATTCGCACGGCCAACCCCGTGGAAGCGCGCAAAGCCATGGAGCGGCACCTGCAATCGGCCGAGAGCGAATTGGCTGAAGAGAAACCTGTGCTTGAGCGCGCAAAAGGACGTCCGCGGAAAGCCAAGCCAGTCAGCGCGTGAGTGGGGCTGATCCTGCCAGCGCGGGCAATTGCCGGCCCGAGTCTTGCCGGAAGTTGGCTTGAGATTCGACCGACGCAGACCATCTCAATCGAGATGAAAGACCTCTTCGAGCGGAATCATATTGTCATCCGCGGCGCCTTCGCCCATTGGCTCGAAAAATGGAGACATTTCCGCCTGCCACTTACCGTTGACCGGGTGGTTTTTCATGGCCGCGGTACATTTCGCAAAGTCCTCTGCCTCAAGATAGCCAACCAGCAAACCGTCTGGCCTGAGAAACAGCGAGTAATCCCGCCAACCTGTTTCTCGCAGGGCATCGAGCATCTCTGGCCACACCTGGGCATGGCGCGCTCTGTACTCTTCCACCTTCTCTGGGCGGACTTTCAGTAGAAAACAAATGCGCATTGGCTCCTCTTCATCTCGCCACATTCATCCCGGAAGGTCTTGCTCCGAGTATGGGGCAGCCGCCGACTTTCGCTGGTTTCAGAGCAGAAGTACATTGTCTATCGAAACTATTGTAATCTTGGTATTCGTTCCTGAGTCCGTCCTCGAGGATTCTTTCTTAACAGCCTCGCAATTTCGCAGCGCGCAACTTTCACGCCGCCCTGGCCAACTTCTTGGGTTTGAATGTCCGCATAAAGACATAAACAATCAATTGCAGCGTGATGGCCCCGGTGCAATCCAGCAACACGTCCCAGGGCGTGCCGGTGCGGTTGGGCAGGAAGCTTTGATGCCACTCATCGCCGCTGGCAACCAGTGCTGTGCCAAGCAGAGCAAGAACGGCGTCCTGCATAAAGCGGGAACGGGGCAGGGTCATCCACCACGCGCGGAGCCAGGCTAATCCGATGAACCCATAGCCAATGAAATGCCCGGATTTGCGGATGTTGTGATGCAGAATTTCCCAACGGGCGTTGTCTACGTGACCGAAAATCCTCTCGAAGAGCAATCGCAGCGGACCGCTCGTGTGGTCCGAGCCGAACATCTCTGTTGACTCGATCAAGATGACGCCGATACCGATGACGACCGGCAGCCATGCGCTTATCCAGAACTTGAGGCCGCCTCTCCTACTCGACATGATAGTTGGGCGCCTCTCGTGTGATGATCACGTCGTGGACGTGACTCTCGCGCAGGCCGGCGCCGGAGATGCGGACAAACTGTGCCTTTTCCTGCAATTCCGCGATGGTGGCGCAACCCAGATAACCCATGCCGGAGCGCAGTCCGCCGACAAGCTGAAAGACCATGGACTCCAGCGGCCCGCGGTAGGGCACGCGTCCCTCGATACCTTCCGGGACGAACTTTGCGAGGCGGTTTTGGCTGGCGCGCTCACGTTGCACCACACCCTCGCTGCCTAACTCGGCGCTGGCCAGGTCTGAGGTGCTCTGAAAATAACGTTCGCCGGAGCCCTGGCTCATGGCTGACAGCGAGCCCATGCCGCGGTAGCTTTTGAAGCTGCGGCCCTGGTAGAGGATGGTTTCGCCGGGACTCTCATCCACGCCAGCAAAGAGGGAGCCGATCATGATGGAGCTGGCGCCGGCGGCAATAGCTTTGGTGATTTCGCCGGAGTACTTGATGCCGCCGTCGGCGATGACCGGAATGCCGTGTTCGCGTCCGGCGCGCGCAGCTTCGGCAATTGCTGAGATTTGCGGCATTCCAGCGCCGGTAACCATGCGCGTGGTGCAAATGGAGCCGGGGCCGATGCCCACCTTGATGGCGTCGGCTCCAGCCTCGATCAGCGCCAGAGCGCCCTCGTAGGTGGCCACGTTGCCGGCCAGCAGGCCGATATGCGGGAATTGCTTTTTGACTTCGCGCACCGCCTCCAGCACCCGCGAGGAGTGGCCGTGCGCCGAGTCGATGGCAAGTACATCGGCGCGCGCGCGCACCAGTTCGGCAGCACGTTCAAGATAATCGCCGGTAGCCCCGATGGCTCCGCCCACGCGCAGCCGGCCCTGATTGTCCTTGCTGGCGCTGGGGTACTTGAGCTTTTTCTGGATGTCCTTGACCGTTATTAGGCCCTTCAGATTGTATTGATCGTCCACCACCAGCAGCTTTTCCACGCGGTGCTTATGCAGGATCAGCTCAGCCTCTTCCAGCGTGGTACCTACGGGAACCGTAATCAGGTTCTCCTTGGTCATCACGTCGCCGATGGGAATATCTGTGCGGGTTTCAAAGCGCAGGTCGCGGTTGGTTAGAATGCCGACCAGCCGCTTGCCCCGCGTGACGGGTACGCCCGAGATCTTGTAGCGGCGCATCACTTCCAGGGCGTCGCCGATCATCTGGTCGGGTCCAATGGTCACCGGGTCCACAATCATGCCGCTCTCTGAGCGCTTCACCTTGTCGATCTCGCCGGCCTGGTCGGCGATGGTCAGATTGCGATGCACAATGCCGATGCCGCCCTGCTGGGCCATGGCGATGGCCATGCGCGACTCGGTCACCGTGTCCATGGCGGAGGAGAGCAACGGGGTGTTCAGGGTGATTTCGCGAGTCAACTGGGTCTGCGTGCTGACCTGCACGGGCACCACGTCGCTGTAGGCGGGTACCAGCAACACGTCGTCGAAGGTAAGGGCTTCCGGTAGGTTTTTGGATAGCATAATGCTCTGATGCGCCTGGCGGGCCGGGAATCGGGTTCCCAGCGCGGCAGGCGCTTCGCTTTATTGTAACGGAGGGGGCTCGGGCGGCTGCAGACCCGCTTCAATCCTCAGAGAAGTTCAATGGGGAAGCGCATCAACGGGGAGTCTTTCCAGGATTCCCAGATTGCGAGCCATGCGCTCAGAGATGCGCAGAGGAATCCGCTCTGCATTCCCAAGAGTAAGGACGACGTAGCTTTTCCAAAGGAATTTGTTCTTGCCAAACGTAATCTCGTTCCACGGAATGCAGAGCGGTGGGTGCCCGGGACGGAAGGGAAGGAGTACCGAAAGATAGAGCGCGTCAGCTGCGGCGGTCATGCGAATGATGCTGCTATAGTGTCCCCAAAACCGCATATACACTGTGTAAAACAATGGTCCGGCGCTCCTGGTCTGCCCGTATGGTTCCGATTGCGCACGGAAATGTTTGGATAAACTATGCCAACCCGAGAAAAGGCTGATCAGGAAGCAAATGAAGCAAAGCCACACAACAACCAAAGCGAAAATGAGAAGAGGAAAGTAAGAGGAAGAAGCATTCGAGGAAGCTTGCATCCAACATCTCCTGGAAAATGACCTTTTTACACCCCCACCGGGAACGGCTTGGGGCTGGATTCGCCGGAGTTGGCGCGATTGCCTGTCAGGCCGCTGGTGCGACCTTTTTTGCGGCTTTGAGCAGGACGCGCAACGCCTCGTTGACCGAGTCCCCGTCGGGAAAGGCCTTGGCCACGTCGGGAGCAAGGGGCACCATCACCACGTCGCCCTTGAAGCGTCCTGCATATTTCCCGCGGACGCCTCCGGTCATATCGTACTCCGGCCGCATTGTATCCTTGAATTTTGTGGATTCAGTCGTTTTCGTAAGCATTTCGTTCACTCCGCGTGGGAAACCTCGCGCTGATAATTCGTATCTCGTCTGGGTCTTCCGTGTGGGCTACGAGTACAAGCCGATGTCTGAATGATAGCCCAATGGTTAGAAGTCTGTTTTCCGTGACGGAATGGTCAGGGTCAGGCTTTGTTATGGAAAGCCTGTCTTTGAAAACTGTGGCGGCTTCTTCGAATGAAACCTTGTGCTTGCGAAGATTTGACAAGGCCTTTCGAGGATCCCAAAGAACCGGCGGTTCTGGAACAGGCTCTTGCATGGTTGCCTCACACCCCCACCGGGAACGGCTTGGGGCTCGATTCGTCGGTGTTGGCGGCTGTGCCGGAGCGCCAGCGCTCGAAGCGGCCTTGCAGCAGGCTCATCAGACCGGTGTACCAGTAGCCGATGACGAACAAAATCAGAAAGGGCGCAGTGAAGTAGTTGTGGTTCGAGAAGGTATAGATAATCGCACCGAGGAAATAGAAGCCGAGGAAGATCTCGATCCACGGGGCCAGCACCAGGCGCTTGCGGTACTTGGCGGCCTGGGACTTCTCGCCCTTTTTGGCCACGCGGTACTTGGGGGTGCGCACAAAGGCGCTCTTGATGCCAAAGAGCGCCTCCATCACCGCCTTGGTGTTGGTGACCGTGAGGCCAATGCCAAGCGCCATCAGGAAGGGCAGATAGAGAAAGGTCTTCATCCAGGTCTTGGGGAAAAGCTCCCGCTGGCTCATCATGTAAAACACAGCGATGGAAAAGGTGGAGGCGGTGAAGAGCGGCACGTCGATCAGCAGCATCTGGAACCAGCCCTGATAAAAGCGGCAAATCATGGCCGGAAGCAGCAGCACAGACATGACGATCATCAGTGGATAGCTGAGGTTGGCCGTAAGATGGTAAACAGCCTCGATCTTGATGCGCCGCGGCACGTCGGACTTGAACATCAGCGGCAGCACTTTGATACTGGTCTGGATGAGCCCCTTGGCCCAGCGCGCCTGCTGCGTCTTGAAGGCGGTCATCTCGATGGGCAGCTCGGAGGGACACTCGACCTCGGGCAGGTATTTGAATTTCCAACCGGCCAGTTGAGACCGATAGCTCAGGTCAGTGTCTTCGGTAAGAGTGTCGTGCTGCCAGCCGCCGCCGTCGGTGATGGCCTGGATGCGCCACATGCCGGCGGTGCCGTTGAAGTTGAAATAGTCGCCCGTGCGGACGCGTGCTCCGTGCTCCAGCACAAAGTGGCCGTCGAGCAGGATCGCCTCGATCTGGGTCAACATGCTGTAGTCGCGGTTCATGTGGGTCCAGCGGGTCTGCACCATGCCGATCTCGGGCTCGGCAAAGTGGTCGATGACCTTCATCAGCCAGTCAGTCGGGGGCACAAAATCGGCGTCGAAGATGGCAACAAACTCGCCTTTGGCCACTTTGAGGCCTGCGTCGAGCGCGCCGGCTTTGTATCCGTAGCGGTTGGTCCGATGGATGTACTCAATCGGATGCCCTAGCGCGGCATAGCGCGCTACAATGTCCGCGGCTACCTGCTGGGTTTCGTCGGTCGAGTCGTCCAGAACCTGGATTTCAAGCTTTTCGGGCGGGTAGGCCATGGCGCAGACCGCCTCTATGAGACGGTCGATGACGAACTGCTCATTGTAGATGGGCAGTTGCACGGTCACCATCGGCAGTTCCTCAAAGCGCCGAGGCGCATCGGGCCGGTAATTCTTGCGATACCTGAAATAGAGGTAGCACATGGTGTAACGGTGAACGCCATAGAGCGCCAGAACGATCATCACAGCGAAATAAGGCAGTAGCACTGCCGCGTCAAAGTAGTTCCAGTGGTAGAGCCCCTTGAACGTCTGGTCGGTATTCTGCATCGCCTTCCAGTAGTGGCGCAGGCCGGTCTGGGGCGCAAAAAACAGATGCGCGGCCACTCGCGATGGCAGCCCCGCAAGCTGGATCGGCAGGGAACTGGCGGCGGCATTCAGGCGGGTCACAAGCGCGGCGAACAGGGCAAGCCTCCACGACCGGGATAACGGCAATTGTAGTCGATGGAGGGCTAAACCGTGGAAGGACTCTCAGTTACCAGTTGCCGCCGTCCAAGCAAACATGGGACCGACTGCCTCACTTGCTGTGGCCTATTCTCATTTTTCGCTGCGAAGACGGACTACAATGGGGCGAGGAAGGGACTCTGGTGCATGAGTCATAGTCATATTCGCGTACCCCGTCCCGCACCGCAGCGCGACCCTTGGCTTGAATTTGTTGTCGCAGCCTCAATTGTTGTTCTAGTGGCCTTACTTGCCTTCGGCGGCTTTGTGGGGCGTTCATTCGATGAAACCAATGTGACAGCAACCGGGTCAATTCTCGAAACCAGAATTGTCGTGGATCACATTTTGGATAGTCAGTACGGGGGCCGGATCTTTTATCGGATCGAGGCGCGCACAAGCTATGAGTTTCAAGGCCAGTCGCAGGATCGCTGGTTGACGGCTTCGGAGATCACAACGGCACGGGAGCTATTGCAGGCAAAGCTGGCAAGCCGTCCCAAATACTGTGTGGTCTATTGGGTTCCTGGGCACTCGGAAAATGCTAAATGTCGTTTGTCTGGAGCAACCGAGTAGATCGATCCAACTGCTATTGCAAAACAGGCCTTTGCACGTCATCTGCAGTCCGCGCACTGTCTAGTTATGGCCGACTGCACTCATGGTGTGCTCTTGCCGCGGCACAAGCCACTATCGTAAGGTGAGCAGTGCCGGGAGGCTGGCGATCCTATGACTGTTTCTACCTCTTCTTTGCCCATCGTTGCCGCTGCGGGTGGCAGTTTTCTGCTGGAAACGCGCACGCCGGCCGAGGTGCTTACTCCCGAAGACCTGAACGAGGAGCAGCGGCAGGTTGCCGCGACCGCCGCCCAGTTCGCCCGCGAAGAGATTCTGCCCAACGCCGCGGCCATTGAGGCCAAGCAGCCAGGGGTGCTGGCGGGGCTGATGCGCAAGGCCGGCGAGCTGGGCTTTGCTTCGGTCGATATTCCAGAGGAGTACGGCGGCATGGGGATGGACAAGACCACCTCCACGCTGATCACGGACCACTTGTCGGTGCTGGCCAGCTTCTCAACGGCTTTTGGCGCGCACATCGGCATTGCCACGCTGCCGCTGGTTTGGTATGGCACAGAGGAGCAGAAGCAGCGCTACCTGCCCAAACTGGCGAGCGGCGAGTGGATCGGCGCCTATGGATTGTCTGAGGCCAGCTCGGGCTCCGACGCCATGAACATCCGCACGCGGGCGACGCTCTCGGCCGACGGTAGTACCTACACGCTCAATGGCGAAAAGCAATGGATTACCAACTGCGGCATCGCCAGTTTGTTTACGGTTTTCGCCAAGATCGACGGCGAGAAGTTCTCCGCGTTCCTTGTCGAGCGGGATACGCCGGGGCTGACGGTGGGCGCGGAGGAGCACAAGCTGGGGATTCGCGGCTCAAGCACTTGCCCACTGGTGCTTGCGGACTGCCGTGTGGCCGCCGCAAACCTGCTGGGTGAGGCCGGCAAGGGGCATCACATCGCCTTTAATGTATTGAATGTGGGCCGATTCAAGCTGGGAGTTGCCTGCATCGGCGGTGCGCGGCACGCGCTGACTGACATGATTCGCTATGCCAAGCAGCGGGTCGCCTTTGGCAAGCCGATTGCGGAGTTTGGGCTGATTCAGCGGAAAATTTCCGCGAGCGCCACGCGGGTCTATGCTGCTGAAAGCATGGCTTACCGCACGGTCGGCATGATTGACGCAGGTATAGCTGCGCTTAGCTCGGAGCAGGCGCAGTCGCCGCGCCAGGCACAGAAACGCATCGAGGAGTACGCCGTCGAATGCTCCATCCTCAAGGTCTACGGCTCCGAGATGCTCACGCTTGTAGCCGACGAACTGGTAGCCACCATGGGCGGCTATGGGTTTGTCGAGGATTACCCAGCGGAGAGAACCTACCGCGATGCGCGCATCAATCGAATTTTTGAGGGGACCAATGAAATCAACCGCCTCATCATCACCGGCTGGCTGATGAAGCGTGCGATGAGTGGTGAGCTGCCGCTGCTTGGCGCCATCAAGAGCGTTATGGATGAGGTGATGCAGCCACCGAGCTTTGACCTTGGGGCGAGCACCGACGAACCGCTGGCTCGCGAGGCCGAGGTGCTGGCGGCGGTGAAGAAGATCGCGCTGTTTGGGGCTGGGGTGGCCAGCCAGCGGTTCATGACAAGCTTGCAGGATCAGCAGGAAGTGATGGCCGACCTGGCGGACATCATCGCGCAGGTTTACGCGCTTGAGTCGGCGCTGCTGCGGGCGCGCAAGCTGGCCGGACGGAATGCGGCTGCCAGTTCCGCGGCGGCTGCTTCGGCTCAGGTTGCGGCGAATATGACGGGGCTATTGGCGGACGAGAGCATGGCGCTGGCCGAGCAGGCAGGGCGTCGGGTGCTCGCGGCCTGCGCCGAGGGCGATCTGCTGCGGACGCAGTTGGCCATTCTGCGGCGGCTGGCGCGGTTCACACCGGGTGATGCTGTGGGATTGAGCCGCGCCGTGGCTCGTCATTCGATTCAACTGGAAAGGTATCCGCTGTAGCGAGCCGTTAATTGGTGGAACCCCATGACTCATCCGCTGCGGCGGACGAGTTATGGGTGACCAGCGATCGTAATTCTCCTATTGACATTTATTTTTGTCATTATCTCATCTACAACTAAAGTAGTAGCTTGAATTCGATCAGAGGTCATACCGCGCCTACTCCGCAGATTTCAAGTAAATCGATTATCTATTTTGTTCACAGTGCGACGTATTTTATTGTTGACTTTTCTGGATTCATGTAACTAGACTTCGCGGCTGGAGTGGTCTGACCAATTCTCGATCCCTCTAAATTCCCAAATCACAAAAGGATGGTTCCATGAGCAACCCCCATATGATCCATTTCCACGCATTAGCCGCCGTCGTTCTGTTTGTCGCAGCATCGTCTGGCGCGCAAACCATAGCAACCGGCGATAGCCGCAGCGTTAGCCAACCCAGCTTTCCCTCCGTCTGCGATACGCTGACTGCAAAGTTCACCACCTCGCAGCGCTCGTCGCCCCCAAGCTCTGACGACACCAGCCGCGTACAAGCGGCGCTTACCGCTTGCGCCGGAACAGGCAAGAGTGTTGTCCTTGCTTCGTCGGGTTCTGACAACGCCTTCTACACCGGTCTGCTGACAGTGAACGGCGAAGGCCTGGTCATCAACTCCGGCGTAACCCTGGAAGGAAGCAACAGCTACACGAGCCAGTCGGAGCTGATTCTTGTCGAGGGCAGCAATTCGTTCATTGGCGGGCCTGGCACGATCGACGGCCGTGGCGACATCGTCAGCGGAACCCCGAGACTGGTACAGACCAAAAGCACGACAAACTTCATCATGTACGACGTGAATCTGAATCAGGCCAGACACCCCAGTCTCTATATGGAGGGTGGCAGCGGCGCGACAGTCTGGGGCGTTACCTTCCGCACGCCGGCAACTCGCACCAATGCTGACGGCATCGACATCGACAGCATCGCTAACGTTACCGTCAACGACTGCTCGGTTGAAGCCGGCGACGACGGCATCGCGGTCAAGACAAACTCAGGCGCGGCCTCTAACATCACGGTGGAAAACTCCCAGTTCTACGGCACACACGGCCTCTCGATCGGCAGCCAGACATTCAAGGGCGTGACCAATGTTTTGTTCAAGAACAACTATGTGTATGGCAAGGATCTGTCTGGCAACACCTCGGGCAGTAACAACGGCGCCCGTGTCAAGTCGGATTCAACCTGCGGCGGTTTGACCAAGCAGGTGAGCTATATCAACACCTGCCTCTACAATGTTGAACACCTGATCATCGTCGACGCCCACTATGGCAGCTGCAGCGGCACATCCGGCACGCCACAGTTCGAGGACATCCTGGTCAATGGCATGACATCCGCGAGCTCACTGAGCGGATCGTCGACGTTCTACGGATACAACGGCAGCAATCTGGCCCAGGTCTATGTGGCCAATACCAACCTGGATACTTCCAAGCAGTCAAGTGACGAATATGCGACGGTCTATCTGGACAACACCTCAGAAGCGCCCTCCGGCACGGACGTAACCACCCACAGCTTCTCGATCAGCGGAAGCGCGCCAACCTGCAGCTTCAATACCAGCGACTAATTGCCCTTGCGAGTGTAGTGATCCCGGGTCCGGTCCGCCGAGGCGGAGCGGACCTGGGATTACGCAGAACTCAACCTTGCCAGAGGCCAATTGGGACTCGAACGATCAATCCTGAAGCAGGGATTACTTCGCCCAAACAATCCACTTTTCCAGGCCCCAAAAGTGGGATATGGAGTATCGATGTTTGTTCCTTGTCAGACCGGCGCAGCCAGACATGCAGTTGGTCTCCCAGCTTCAACCGATGTTTTCCTATTGACATTTATTTTTTACATTTCCCCATGTACAACTAAAGTAGCAGCTTAAATTCAATTAGAGGTCATACCGCGTCTACTCTGTAGATATCAGGTAAAGCGATTAACTATTTTGTTCACAGCACGACGTATTTTATTGTTGACATTTATTGATTCATATCAATAGACTCCGCGGCTGGAGTGGTCAGACCAATATTCGATCCCTCTAAAATTCAAAATCACAATAAGGAAGGTTCCATGAGCAACCCCCGCATGATCCATGTCCACGTATTAGCCGCCGCCGTCCTGCTAGTCGCAGCAACGTCAGGTGCGCAAACCGTGGCCACCGGCGACAGCCGCAGCGTAAGCCAACCCAGCTTTCCGTCCGTCTGCGATACGCTGACGGCCCAGTTCACAACCTCGCAGCGCTCGTCGCCGCCAAGCTCCGACGACACCAGCCGCGTTCAAGCCGCGCTTACCTCTTGCGCCGGAACAGGCAAGAGTGTTGTCCTCGCCTCGTCGGGCTCAGACAACGCCTTCTATACCGGCGAGCTCACCGTGAACGGAGAAGGCCTGGTGGTCAACTCCGGCGTCACCCTGGAGGGCAACAACAGCTACTCGAGTAAGTCGGAACTGATTGAAGTCGAGGGCTCCAACTCGTTTATCGGTGGACCCGGCGCTATCGACGGCCGCGGCGACATCATCAGTGGAACGCCGCGACTGGTGCAGACCAGCAGCGCCGACAATTTCATCATCTACGACGTCACCTTGCAGCAGGCCGCGCACCCCAACCTTTACATCCAGGGCGGCAGCGGCGCCACGGTATGGGAAGTTACCATCCGCACCCCGGCAACCCGCGCCAATGCTGACGGCATCGATATCGACAGCATCACGAATGTGACCGTCAACGACAGCAGCGTAGAAGCCGGTGACGACGGTATTGCGGTGAAGACGAATGAGTCCGCCGCCTCCAATATCACGGTGGAGAACTCCCAGTTCTACGGCACGCACGGCCTATCGGTCGGAAGCCAGACCTTCGACGGCGTTACGAATGTGCTGTTCAAGAACAACTATGTGTATGGCAAGGATCTGCTGGGGAACGTCTCGGCTGATGCGAACGGCCTTAACATCAAGACCGATATAGATTGCGGCGGCGAGGTCAAGGAAGTCACATATCAGAACAACTGCCTCTATGGCGTCAAGCACCTGATCATTGTCAACGCAGCGTACGGCAGTTGCAGCGGCACTGAAGGCACGCCGAAGTTCCAGGACATCCTGGTCAACGGGGTCTTATCCGAGGCTTCGATCTCTGGCGCTTACGAAACAATCGCCGGCTATAACAGCAGCAACCTGGCTCAGGTCTATCTGGCCAATGTCTCGCTAGATGTCACCAAGCAGTCGGGCGATGAAAATGCGACCGTATTTCTTGACAACTCAAACATCACCCCGTCGGGTACGGACGTGACAACCTCCAGCTTCTCGATCAGCGGCAGCGTTCCGAGTTGCAGCTTCAATAGCAGCTTGTAACTTCCTTATGTGCCCCAGGTCCGGATTCCCGGACCTGGGATCGCATCGCACTCAACTTTCCCAGTGGTCGATCGGGGCTCTAACTATCAATCCTGAAGCGGAATTGCTTCGCTCAACTGCCCACACTCTCAGGTCTCGTCCGCCGTGTCGGACGAGACCTGGGGTATCCGGTAGGCTACGCCAGCTTTGGTGAACCGTTGATTCAGGGTTTCCGGGGCGGTTCAGAAATTATCTGCAAGATTTTGAAAATAAATATAAGGGGGTGAGGGGGTATTAATTTTCTAGGCAACAGGGGATTTTGGGTCGGCGGGAATCGAGAGAGCGGGGATGGCGATCTCTTCCATCGGTTTCTCTAACCCAATTGTGCGCCTGCGGAGGGTAATCTTGCGCAAGGGGCAGGGGAGGAGTTGTGGATTCCCAGGTCCCAGAAGCGGGACACCCGGCGATGAAATGTGAGCTTTCGGCGAGCCTGCGCAATTACAAATTGATCTCCTGCGAACCCGTCCATTAACGTCTACTGCGCCACTGCCCAAATGATGCTCGGTTTTTAGGAGTTGAACCGGACTTCCCCATTTGTGTCGTCGAAGGATTGACGTTCACAAAGAGCAATTGGTTCCTATCTTTCAGGCTTGCCGGCGACGAGCAGCGGCGATGCAAGGGAGAAGATGCCGGTCTCGCAAATCTCGCGGTAAAGCCTGTCGGCTGCCTCGGCGCCGACAGGCTTTGAGAACAGGAAACCCTGAAGATCATCGCATCCTAGCTGACGCAAGGTGTGTAGCTGTTCCTCCGACTCAACGCCTTCGGCGATAACCTCAAGTCTCAGTGAATGAGCCAATTGCATAATGGCGCTTACTATGTCCAAGCTGCCGTTTCCGTCGCTCAGTTCACGAATGAAGGAGCGGTCGATCTTCAGAGAGTCGAAGGGCAACCGCTGGAGGCGGCTCAACGAGGAGTATCCTGTCCCGAAGTCGTCAATTTGGAGCCGGACTTTCATTGCCTTCAGGCGGTAAAGGATCGCCAGGGTCTGCTCCGTATTTCCCATGATTGAGCTTTCGGTCATCTCGAGCGCCAGGGACTCGGGATTAAGCCCGGATTCGGCGAGAGCGAACTCCACATCTTCCACAAGGCGGGAATCGCTCAATTGCCGGGCGGAGACATTGACACTGATCGTGAGAAGAGGCCCAGAGGCAAAGCTTTTCTGCCATTCGGCCATCTGGCGGCAGGACTCGACCAGAACCCAGCGCCCGAGGAGGACGATCAGGTCGCTTCCTTCGGCGACAGGAATGAACTCACTTGGGGGAATGAGTCCGCGTTCGGGGTGATTCCAGCGGACCAGCGCCTCGAAACCGCAAAGGTGACGATCACTTGCCGAGACGATTGGCTGGTAGTGAACGATGAGTTGCTGCGCATCGATAGCATTGCGTAGCCCGGTTTCGATCTCGAAACGGGTGACAGACTGCTTGCGCAAACCCTCGTTGAAAAATTCAAACCGCGCCTTACCGTTGGTCTTGGCGTGATACATGGCGGTGTCGGCATTATGGAGGAGTTCTTCGGGTGTGCTGCCGGTAGAGCTTAGGGCAATACCAATGCTTGCGGAGACGAGCATGCGGCGGCCCTCGAAGAAGAACGCCTCGCCGAGCCGTTCGAGAATGCGTGCAGCGATCGTTGAGGCGTCGGTCTCGCGCTCGATATCACCGAGGAAGATCGCGAACTCGTCTCCTCCGATGCGCGCTACAACGGATTCCGCAGAGCCAGCACGGCGTGAACTGGACCGAATCCCGGCACGCAGCCGTCCGGCGACATCGATGAGCAACTCATCGCCAGCCGCATGTCCGAGGCTGTCGTTGACCACTTTGAACTGATCAAGGTCGACGAACAGGACAGCGAAAAGCTTGTTTTGCTTACCGGCGGTCTCGATCGCGGACTCGATGCGGTCGATGAAGTAGAGGCGGTTTGGAAGGTGGGTAAGCGGGTCGGCAGTTTTGCCTTCCGTGATGTCCGTCTGCGATCCGGCAATCCGGGTCGCTTTACCGGACGAATCGCGCACCGCGATACCCCGACTGAGCGTCCAGATATAGCCACCGTTTTTTTGGCGCATACGATATTCGCTCACGAATTCCGGGGTCTTGCCGTTGCTATGCGCGGTAATCCCAGCACGGACGCGCTCGCTGTCATCGGCATGAATATGGCTGAACCACTGTTCGGGAGTGGACCACGACTCGCTCTCTGAGTAGCCGAGCATATGGCCCCAACGGGGGGAGAAGTAGATCTCATCGGTGGAGAGATTCCAGTCCCAGAGGCCGTCGTTGGCTCCGCGGGCGGCAAGTGCGTAGCGCTCCTCGCTCTCCTGGAGTGAGCCAAGCGCATTTTTGAGCGCCCGTTCACGCGATTCGATTCGAGAGAGCATCTCGTTAAAAGAATCAACAAGAAGTCCGGTTTCGCCGCCGGAGCGGATTACGGCGCGGACGGAGTAGTCCTTGTCGGTCGAAATGTGGCGAGCGACAGCGGCCAGTTGCACCAGAGGATCTCCAATTGAGCGTGCAAGGTGCAGAGAGACCAGGAAAGTGGCAAACACAGAGACAAGAAGAACGAGCATGGCGATCTTCGCATATTCGAGAAGCCGGGAGCGGAACTCGCGCAGATCGAAAACGATGGCAATGGATCCAGTGCGTTCACCGTTGAGCAGGACACCGCGGAAAAGAGTGAGGGATTCGCCATCGAAGTAGGCTCCGTCGTGGCGCCCCGCGGGAAGAATGAGCGCGGATGGACCTCCGGGACTGCGGTATTCCGCAAAGATGCGCCCCTTGTTGTCGTAGAGGCAGGCGACGAGGACATTCGGTTCGGTGGCGAGGGCGCTCAGCATCTCTTTGGCGGTGCGCTCATCGTTGAATGCAAGGGAAGCAGCGGTATTTGCGCCGAGGGTGTCGGCTAAGGCGGTGAGTTCGCGAACGGCACTTGCGCGATCACTCTGTCGCTCATAGATGGCGAATCCGAGCGAAGCGAGCAGGACGGCGAGCACGCTGGCAGTGAGGATCAGGAGGGCCAGATTGAATCGGATTGAGAAGTCCCTGATGCGCATGGCTTCACCTTCCCCGATCCGCAACGCCGCCGCGAGTCACCGAGGTGGCGAGGAGCAGCAGACGGGAGCTGATTTTGAGATGGGACGATTCGGCGGCTTCGAGGTTGATGTCGAAGCGAATTTTATCTTCCTCGATGTGGAAGCGTATCATTCCGCCGTCAGACAGAAAGTTGGAGGTTTCTCCCACTGTGAGAACCGGAATGCCGTGTAGGCTCTTGAGGATTGCGGTTTGGCGCCGGGTTTCGTCACGGCTGAGGAAGAGGATATTGCAACCCTGGATATCCTGCGGTTGCCCTATCAAGCGGACATGGAATAACCGAGATCCGATGGTCTTGCCCTCAATGGTGCTTTGGAGTTCCTGGCGGCGCGGCTCGTCGTCGAGGATGCAAAGTTTGAGGGATGGGTCTCGGGCGTTGAGGACGTCGCCAGGCCAATCTACAAACTGCGCGAAGTGAAAAAGAAACGCAGCCTTCACCTGGTACTCATCGGCAGCGGATTGGGCGCGGGCAGTCTGCGACGCCCCTGCAACGAGCACGGCGATGCAAAGAAGAGCGAATATACTGACAGAAATATGCCTTCGCCCAAAAGACGCTTCCATGGCCGAATTGTAGGGTGCTCGAAACATAAGCGACCTCTCAATCAAAACGACCAGGCAATTTTGGCGTATGCGTCTCGCCGCATCAGCCCGGACTGAACGGTGCAACTGGGGCCGGAGAATTCCGGGTGAAGGTTTCTTAATAGGTTTTGTCCCGTCACGCTGACAGAGACATGCTCTCCCGCGCGCCAAATCAAGCTGGTGTCGAGACGGGTATAGGAAGGGATAGACGCGGCAGGGAGGCGGTTGACGAAATATGCCGACGCATTCCACCGAATGTTCCGTGGCAGGCTTACGCTGGACCGCAACTGTCCCTGGTGATCGGGATTGCCGCCTTGGGTTCCAGGAACGGTGGTGGTGTCTTGGCTGCCGGCGAATGGGTGCAGATGCATGGAAAGGAATGCATAGCCAGGACTCACGGTCCAGAAGCTCGCCACCTTCCAGTTTGCGAAGAATTCCAATCCCTGTGTTTCTCCGTAAAGACCGTTACCGAACGAAGTGGGAATGAGCAGGTGCGCGGGAGCCGGATTCGTTTCCAGGCTCATGGCTCCCGGTTCCACCGAGACCAGATCGCGATACCGGTTGTAGAATACGGTCGAATCCAGCGAGAACCTGCTGGTCCACGCATTCCGGTAGCCTGCTTCAAACGCCGTGAGCCGCTCGTTCTTCTCGTTTGGATTCCCGAAAAAGCTGACAAGTATGGGCAGGTTGCCGGGTCCCGGAAGAGCGGCATAATTCACGCGGATACTGGTATCGATGCGGGAGGGAATGCGGTCGGCGACGGAGACCGCACCCCAGAACATGTTCTTGTTGTTTGGGGTCCAGACGAGGCGTCCGGAGGGTTGAAAGTCGAATCCTGTATAGGCGTTGTGCTCAACCCGCGCTCCCAGGCTCAGGTTAAGGCGGTCCGGGCGGATGACAATCTCATCCTGTACAAACGAACTGAAGAGCTGAGTACGCCGGTTTTGAGGAGTGAAGGAGATTCGCAGGGTCGGGATCGTCGCATCCGAACTGACGCGGTAGCCAAGCCCCCAGACGATATCCTGACGCGCTCCCCAGACAATATGGTGTTGAAAGTCGATGTCGAAGGTGTTCAGGCCAATGTCGTAGGTGGAATCGCCGCGCAGGGAGCGGTCAAAGTAGACCTGAAGGGAGGTCTCCGATCGTGGCGAGAAGGTGCGTTTCCACCGGGTAAGCAGGTTCCAGCCCGAATACCGGTCGCGCAGGGCGACGGTTGCAGTTTCCGGTGGCGCCAGAGAAATGGGCACAGAAGACAACTCTCCTGCATTGCCCTGGTAAACGTCGCCTTCCGTGGTGAGGGAATCCTTTGCGGAGAGAGTGCTATCGGTGCGGAATCCGCCGTGGACCAAGCGCCAGTCGTCCTGGCCGTCGAGTCCGGCAAGGGTGGGCAGGGCGTTGTATTGGAAGCCTTCCGCATAGACGCGATAGGCTCCGAGGTTGCGGTCCTTACCACCATAGCGTATCGCCTCCGGTCCAGTACTGGCGTTGCCCGCTCCAGCGGTAAGAGAACCGCCCTGCGTGTTGTCGGCGCTCTTGGTGATGATGTTGATGACGCCGTTCACTGCGTTCGATCCCCAGACCGCAGCACCGGGGCCGCGAATAACCTCGATACGCTCAATGCTGTCGAGGGGAACGTTCTGGGAATCCCAGAAGACGCCGGCAAAGATGGGGGTGTACACCGTGCGGCCGTCAATCAGGACGAGGAGGTTGTATGAGTACTGTCCGTTAAAACCGCGTGCACTGATGGCCCATTTGCCGTCATCGATCTGAGCCACGTCAAGGCCGGGAACCATGCGCAGCAGATCGGGGATATTGAGTGCTCCTGAGTGGCGAATGTCCTCCTGGGAGATGACAAAAACGGCGGTAGCAGCCTGGGAGGTCTTCTGTTCCTTTTTGGATACGGAGGTCACCTCAATGCTCATCAGGTCTTCGAGGCTCTTCTGGGTAAGGTCGGGGGTTTGCGCAGCGCCCGATGGAGATCCGAAGAGGGCAAGCAGAACGATCCCCGCGAAGATCGGGACCCGTCTGATGACTTGTGGCGAACCACTTGGGACATCGGAGAGATAGGGCAACTTTGAAAAAAAAGAGCATCGAGCGGGATGAACCTGCATTTTTATACACCTGCCATGAGCCGAACCTATGGGACGGGAGTGTGATCGTCCATTCATCTCTTAGCCCACATTTATAACTGGAGCACTCAGCAAGCGAGAGATTGATCGCGCCACAAACGGCCTTTGAATTGGGCATACGCGCCTAGGAACACAATGCTCGCTGTCCAGTTTCGGGCAATTTCACAACTTCGGTCATGGTACCTATCGGCAAAAGTGAGAAATGCGAACAGTATCGGCAAAGGTTCGGCAACTTTATTGATAGATTTATGAGCAGGAGCGTCGAACTCGGCACCTGAATCCCCGGCGCCAGGCGGCCGGCTCTGGCGGAAAGGACACCACGATTTACACCGTTGGCGTAGCCCAGATCTCGATTCTGAGGCCAGGGATCGCAGGATGCTCTGATGCTAGGGTTCTATTTCGGCGTGTCGATGCGGACTAGCAGCACGTCGTGGTTGTCGATCTCGATGGACATGCTGTCGGTGAGGGTGATTGGCTTGCCGGTCCAGAGGTCTTTGCCGGCTTGCGGGCCGTGGAGGCCGAGTTTGGCCAGGTTGAGGTGGAAGGGATGCGTGGAATAGCGGCTGTCGCCGGCGGCGATGATGGCTACGGCCATGGCGCCGCCCTGGAGCTGGCGGGTCCAGACCTCGACTTCGCCGTCGGAGTAGGTGCGCGTGCCCTGCTTGCCCAGCGCGTCCTGGTTGATGGCGATGACGTCGCGGTTGGTGAGGATGGCCTTGATCTCGGGCTTCATGTGGGGCAGGTCGTTGCCGGCCAAGAGCGGCGCGGCCAGGATGGCCCACAGGGTGAAGTGCGTGCGGTTCTCGGCCAGCGAGAGCTTGCCGTTGCCCACCTCGAGCATGTCGGGATCGTTCCAGTGGCCGGGGCCGGCGTAGCTCTCAAGGCCGGCCTGCTGGCTGGCGATGGCGTAGATGCGGTCCCAATGGGGCGTAATGTCGCCGGTGGTGCGCCAGAGGTTGCCGCCGAGCGCGGGCGCCCACTCCCACACCGCATCCCAGCCGTACTGACAGAGCGAGTAGACGATGGGGCGGCCGGTGGCCTTGAGAGCCTTGCCCATCTTGTCGTAGGCGGCGATCATGAGGCGCATCTGCGCGGCTTTGTCGTTGGGGGCCTGCTTCTCAAGCACGTCGGGGATGAAGCTGCACAGATCGTATTTGAGGTAGTCGATGCCCCAGTCGGCGTACATCTGGGCGTCCTGCTCCTCGTGGCCGAGGGAGGCAGCGTATCCGCCGCAGGTCTTGGAGCCTGGGCCGGAGTAGATGCCGATCTTGAGTCCCTTGGAGTGGACGTAATCGGCCAGCGCCTTCATGTCGGGGAATTTTGAGTTGGTGTGCAGTACGCCGCTCGAGTCGCGCTCGCCCTCCCAGGTGTCGTCGATGTTCACGTAGATGTAGCCAGCGTCCTTCATGCCAGACGAGACAATCAGGTCGGCGGAGTCGCGGATGTCCTTGTCCGTGACTCTGCCTGCGAAGTAGTTCCAACTGTTCCAGCCCATAGGCGGGGTTTGCGCCACCAACTGTGGCATCTGCGGTGCGGCGGGCGTTTGGGCTGTGGCGGCGAGAGGCGTGAGGGCGAGAACGGCGAGCGAGAGCGAAGCGAAGATGCGCATGGTTGATCCTCATGAAAACGATTGCAGGAGAATTCTATGCTTGCGATGCGGAGACCGGCAATTGGCTGGTGCCAGGGGGCGGCTCCGTGCGGTAAGCTAAGAAATCTCTGCATGAGATCCAGCTTTGCGGTCCACATTCCCCTGGGGGCTGAATCGGTCGATTTTCACGAGTTGATTTTTGAGTTATAGCCCAGACAGCGCAAGACATGAGGCGATGCAGGGATTTCCTATCTTCCATCCAGACGAGAAGAGCAAATGACAAGCTTAGTGACCGAACACGAAGAGGGCAGCGAAGAGGCTCCGGCGCGCATTTGGCTCCAGGTGAGCGCGGCGCACGACCGGATTTTTTCAGAAGGCAACAAGACGGCGCTGAAGCATCTGGTGATCCGGTTGGGGATTGCCGGTTTTGCGATTCATCTGCTGCTGATCTTCCTGGCCAAGACGCTGGCGCATCCGCCAGCGCTGATTGCAGGCGCTGGAGAAAACTACCTGGTGGCCATTTCGACGCCCTTCAACTTCGTGCTGTTCTACGAAGTGGTGACGTTGATTGGGGCGCTGCACGAGTCAACCACGCGGTCGATTGCCTACCAGTTTGAGATTGTGTCGCTGATCTTCATACGGGATGTCTTCAAGGATATTGCCGAAGCCGCCCAGATGGTGTTGCAGCACAAGATGACGTGGGAGGCGCTGCCGCTGTTTGTGGATATGTGGGCGGGGTTTCTCATGTACCTGCTGGTGGCTGTTTTTCAGCATGTCTCGCACCGCAGCGTAGCGCATCTTGGCTCTGGCGCGGCGTCGCGAGCACGGGCGCGCTTCGTTGCGCAGAAGAAGACGGTTGCGCTGGGGCTGGGCGCGCTGCTGCTGACCATGGCGGCGTATAACGTGGGGTTGTTTGGGTTCGATGTGTTTCGCGAGGCGCTCACCGGCCAGGCCAGCCTGGGGCATGTAACCACGTTCTACAATGACCTGTTTACGGTGATGATCTTTACCGATGTGCTGATCCTGATTTTGTCGATCGTGGTCTCGGGGCATTATGAATTTGTGTTCCGCAGCGCCGCATTCGTGGTGTCGATTGTGCTGATCCGGTTTGCTCTTACCGAGGGGTATCCGTATGGCGCGCCACTGGCGCTGCTGGCCATGGTGTTTGGCATCATGGTGCAGTTGGTCTTTAACTACCACATGACAGTTGGCGAGCATGTGTCGAACCACCAGGCCGAGGCGCACGCGGAAAAGTAGCTTTGTACAAGGCGGCTTGGTCGATGGGTGAGATGTTTTGCTCTGAGGCTTTGGGGTATATTCTCTTTAATCTTGTTTGATTGAAAGGGGAAATGCTTTGCCAAGTTCACGCAGAGAGTTTCTGACGTATAGCGCCCTGGGGTTGATGGGCGCGGCGATTGAATCCGGAGCTGCGGAGACCGCGGCAGCGCAGGCTCCCAGTGGCCAGTCCCCAAACATGCCGCCCGGCGCCCCGCCGGCGTTTGGCACCGCGCCCGCCGTGGGACCGGAGGTCTCGGCGGCTACTTTCGCAGAGGCTGAAAAGCTGGTTCAAGTTGAGATGACCACCGCGGATCGCGCTTTGGCGGCAAGCAACTGGCGCATGCAGATTGCACCAATGTACGAGTTCCGCACCGGGCCGCGCAAGCTGGCGATTGAATCGACAGTAGCGCCAGCCACGCAATGGAACCCGTCTTCGATTGGAGCGCCGCTGGGCAAACAAGGCGGCAGCGGCTTCATCCGCAGCGCCGACAAAGGTGTATCCCTGCCCAGCAGCGTCGAGGACGTAGCCTTCGCTTCGGTATCGCAGCTTTCGCGGTGGATCGAGAGCGGCCAACTGACATCGGAGCAGCTGACGGAGATATACCTAATACGCCTGGAACGCTACGACGCACAGTTGCGTTGCGTCATCACGCTCACCCGTGACCATGCGCTGGCGCAGGCTCGTCAGGCAGACGCGGAGATTGCGGCAGGCCGCTATCGAGGGCCGCTGCATGGGATTCCATGGGGCGCAAAGGATCTGCTCGATACCGCAAGCATTCCTACCACCTATGGCGCGGAGCCCTTCCGGAATCGCATTCCCGCCGAGGATAGCGCTGTTGCGAAGCGGTTAAATGCAGCCGGAGCCGTGCTGGTGGCCAAGTTGAGCCTGGGCGCTCTGGCGCTGAACGACGTGTGGTTTGGCGGCCAGACCATGAATCCATGGCTGCTTGAAGAGGGCTCGTCCGGCTCGAGTGCGGGGCCGGGCGCGGCTACCGCAGCAGGGCTGGTTGGCTTTGCTATCGGCAGCGAAACCGGCGGCAGCATCGTGAGTCCGTCGATGCGTTGCGGCGTAACGGGGCTGCGCCCCACCTATGGCCGCGTGGCTCGAACCGGTGCCATGACGCTGTGCTGGTCGCTGGACAAGCTTGGCCCCATGGCGCGCACGGTTGAAGATACGATGCTGGTGCTGAATGCGATTTCAGGGCCGGATGCCGGGGACGTGGCCAGTGTGCCAAGCACGCTCAGCTTCAATGCCGGCGCGGATGTGGCAGGCCTGCGGGTTGGCTATTTTCCCGCATGGATGAACGATGCGCCGGCGACGGATGTGGATCGCGCCGCGCTGGAAACAGTGAAGAAGATCGGCATGAAGCCGGTTGCGGTTTCGATTCCAGACTGGCCTTACGACTCGCTCGAGATCATTCTGTTTGCCGAAGCCGCGGCTGCGTTTGAGGAGTTGACTTTGAGCCACAAGGTGGACGAGTTGAGGTCGCAAGTAGCCGATGCGTGGCCCAACGTCTTTCGTCAGTCGAGGTTTTTGTCGGCCGTAGACCTTGTGCAAGCCGACCGATTCCGCCGCAAGGTGGCGCAGCAGATGGCGCTGGTCTTCTCTGAGGTGGATCTGCTGATTGTGCCGTCGTTACGCGATGAGATGCTGGTGATTACGAACTTCACCGGACATCCCTCTTTGACGCTGCGCGCGGGGTTTGTCGAGGTGTCGGAGGCGCGCAGCGACTGGGCTCCCGATCCGCAGCACCCGCTGCCAAAGTTTTCGCCGCCGCGCCGCGTTCCCCATGGCATCACACTGATCGGACGCCTGTTTGACGAAGGCACGCTGGCTGAGGCGGGAATGGCATTGGAGAATGCTTTCGGCGTTGCGGCGGAACGCGCTCCGGGATTTTAGGGTGGAGTCTTAAACATACGCTCCACAAAAAATGCGGTCATCCTGAGCGAGCGTTGCGAGTCGAAGGACCAGCATATGGCAATGCTGGTTTGCGGCCACTGCTGAAGAATCAAGCTACGGATTTGTGAAACTCTACACGAGCTATAAACCTTTACCGAGGAGTTTTCTGAATGACAACCATCGATGTGAACACGGCCACACTGTTTCTCGCGTGCTCGCGGCAACAGCTTCTGGAACAGTCCTGGCCGCGGCTCAGGGGATGCGTGGAATCGCTGACGGACGAGCAGGTGTAGTGGCGGCCCAATGAGGCCAGCAACAGCATTGGGAATCTGCTTCTGCATTTGAACGGCAATGTGCGGCAATGGCTGGTGGCGTCGTTCGATCGTCTGGAGAGCGATCGTAACCGGCCGGCGGAGTTCAGTGCAAAGGAAGGAAGTTCTGCTTCAGCGTTGCTGGAGAAACTGGGCGCGACCATAGCGGAGGCGGCGCAGGTGCTGGAGCGGCTGACTGAGGCTGATCTGCTCGCCCAGTGTGAGATACAGGGTTACAAGGTGAGCGGGCTGGAAGCTGTCTATCATGTCGTGGAGCATTTCGGAATGCATTATGGGCAGATACTCTATATCGCCAAGAGTCTGACCGGCGCGGATTTGGGCTTCTATCGTGAGCTGAATCAGACCGGCCGGGCTGAGTGAGTTCGTTCTTCCCATATTTTCCAAGCAAGGAGCTCTTGGAGATATGGGGCACCAACTTTCAGAGGAAGCTGGGCAAAGCCGAAGAGGCCGAGGAGATGACTAAAGATACTTAAGTACACACTTGACAAATAATCCGGACCGATAAATACTTAATTTCGTACTTAACTATTCCCTTGGATGAGAGAAAACCATGGACCAGATGCCCGTAGTTCACAACACATTTGTCGTTGAGCGCAGCTATCCCGTCAAGCCGGAGCGCGTTTTCGCGGCCTTCGCCGATCCGGCTCAGAAGCGCCGCTGGTTTGTCGAGAGCGAACGTAATCGGGTCGAAAGCTATGAGCTGAACTTTCGCGTTGCCGGCAGGGAGCATTACGCCCTCGGCTTCGAAGAAGGCCATCCGCTGGCGGGCCGTTCGCTCAAGAACGAGAACGTATATCAAGACATTGTCCCGAACCGCCGCATCATCTTCACCTCGGCCATGGCCGTTGCAGACAAGTGCATCTCGGTGTCTTTGGGCACGGTTGAGCTTCTGCCGTCCGAGAAGGGCACTGCCCTGATCCTTACCTTTCAGAGCGCATTTCTCGAGGGCGCCGATGGCCCGAAGATGCGGGAAACTGGATGGCGCGGTTTGTTCGACAAGCTGGCAAAGGTGCTTGAGAGCTAGTCGGGGAACGGCGCAGGAAGGCGGCCCATGAAAAAAAAGAAACCCAATATCGACCGTATCTTCCACGCTCTCGGCGATGCCACGCGACGAGCCATGGTGGTGAGGCTGAGTCAGGGTCCCATGTCTGTGTCGCGGTTGGCAGAGCCGTTCGAGATGACGTTGGCTGCGGTGGTTCAACACTTGCAGGTGTTGGAGGAGTGCGGCCTGGTGCAAACCGAGAAGGTGGGCAGGGTGCGTAGTTGCCGCATCGAGTCCACCGGGCTTGACGCAATGGAGGTATGGATCTGCGATCGCCGCTCAAATTGGGAGCGCCGCTTGGATCGGCTGGGGGACTTGCTCGCTGGGCCGGATGAAAAACGCTAGGACGTGACGGAACCAAAGACGAAGAGAACGTCAGGAGGGATCCCACCCTCGCCACAAAAACAAAGACTCGGTGCCCGAGGGGCGCCCAGGTGGGGCGCCCGGTCTATTGTTTAGACGTGAGCCGCTACTTCAGCGAACTTATGTCGATCACGAAGCGGTACTTCACGTCCTGCTTCAACATGCGCTCATAGGCTTCATTGATCTGCTGGATGGGAATGACTTCGACTTCGGAGACGATGCTGTGCTCTCCGCAGTAGTCGAGCATCTGCTGCGTCTCTGGCATGCCGCCGATCATGGAGCCGGCAACTGAAAGGCGGCGTCCGATGAGGTTGAAGATGCTGACGGCCGGGGGCTGGTCAGGCAGGCCGACAAGGCACATCGTTGCGTCTTGCTTGAGGAGGGCGGTGTAGGGGTCAACCGAGTGCGGGGCGGCGGCACAGTCGATGATGAAGTCGAAGGAGTTGGTGTGAGCGTTCATGGCGTTGGCGTCCGAGGAGAGCACGACCTCGTCCGCGCCCAGCTTGAGGGCATCTTCGCGCTTGCGCAGGTTGGTGGTGAACAGGACGGCGTGCGCGCCGAGGGAGTGGGCGAACTTGAGCGCCATGTGGCCCAGGCCGCCGAGACCCACGATGCCTACCTTTTTGCCGGGGCCAGCTTTCCAGTGGCGCAGCGGCGAATAGGTGGTGATGCCGGCGCAGAGCAGTGGGGCTACGGCGGCTAGCGGCAGGTTCGCGGGTACGCTGTGGGCAAAGCGCTCGTCCACCACGTAATTCGAGGAATAGCCGCCCATGGTGACGGAGCCGTCAACGCGGTCCTTGGCGGCGTATGTAAGCGTGGGGCCCTCATCGCAGTAGTTCTCTTCGCCACGATGGCATGGCGCACAGTGGCGGCATGAGTCCACAATGACGCCGATGGCTGCAATAGCGCCCGCCTTGAATTTGGTGACGGCGCTGCCAACCGCAGTGACGCGGCCCACGATCTCGTGGCCGGGAACGAGAGGATAACGTGCATTGCCCCACTCGTTACGCGCCATGTGCAGATCGGAGTGGCAGACGCCGCAGTAGAGGATGTCGACAACGATTTCAGTCGCGCCGGGTTCGCGGCGCGTGAAGTTGATGGGAGCTAGCGGCGATTGCGCATTGAGTGTTCCGTAACCTTTGGATGCGGGCATGAGATGAATCCTTTCCGAAGAGCAGTCTACAACACGGGTGCGAGTGATTCATGGCCGGGCCGCTGTGCGCAGGCCACGCGCGGAATGGATTGGAGGTCGGGGATGAACTCGATCTGCTGGAAGCCGGAAGCTGTGAGCAGATCGGCGATGGATGCGGATTGGCCGTAGCCAATTTCGAGGGCAATGAAGCCGCCAGGGACGAGACAGGCGAAGGCTTGCGGGATGATGCGGCGGTAGATGTCGAGGCCGTCGTCGCCGGCAAAGAGGGCGAGAGCGGGTTCGTGGTCGCGGACCTCGACGGCGAGGGTCTCGCGGTCGGTTGTTGGCACGTAGGGCGGATTGGAGACCACGATTTCGAATTGCTCGGATACGACGGGCGCGAGCAAGTCGCCCTGGAGAAAGAGAAGGTCAACTTTGTTAAGCTTTGCGTTTTGCTCCGCGACTCCCAGCGCGGCCGCCGAGAGGTCGATCGCGGTGATTGCGGCGTGCGGTAAGTGTCGGGCAAGCGCAACGGCGATGCAGCCGGAGCCGGTTCCTACTTCGGCAATGCGAGGCTGCTCAAAGCGGCCGGATAACTCGATTGCTTTCTCGACTAAGTGCTCGGTCTCAGGGCGGGGAATCAGCACGTCGGGAGTGACACGGAAGGGCAGGCCATAAAACTCGGCCTCGCCCGTGATGTATTGGATGGGCTCGCCATTGCGACGGTGTTGAATGAGCGCGAAATAGGGTTTCCAGTGTTCAAACCCAATTTCGTCGCTGGAATGCGCCATTAGCCAGGCACGGTCCTGTCGCAAAAGGTGCATCAACAGCAACTCTGCATCTGCGCGCGCACGCTCAGGATGAGGGCCGAATAAGAGGCGACCAGCCCCTTGAAATAAGGACGCTGAAACCGATGGCATGAGACGCCTTACGCGGCCTGGCTGTCATCGGACTTCAACAGCTGGGCCTGGCTGTGGGCGATGAGCGCATCGACGATGGGCTGGAGGCGGCCTTCCATTACGAGGTCAAGCTGGTGCAGCGTGAGGCCGATGCGGTGGTCGGTGAGCCGGTTTTGCGGGAAGTTATAGGTGCGGATCTTTTCGCTGCGGTCGCCGGTGCCCACCTGCTGCTTGCGCTCCTTGGCCAATTCTGCGTTCTGGCGATCCATCTCCTGCTCATAGAGCCGCGAACGCAGCACGCGCATCCCTTTTTCGCGGTTCTTGATCTGCGATTTCTCGTCCTGGCAGCTCACTACGGTGTTCGTGGGGATGTGGGTAATGCGTACGGCAGAGTAGGTGGTGTTGACGGACTGGCCGCCGGGTCCGGAGGAGCAGAAGGTATCGATGCGGATGTCCTTGGCTTCGATCTTGATGTCCACGTCTTCCGCTTCGGGCAGCACGGCCACGGTGATGGCGGAGGTATGGACGCGGCCCTGCGTTTCAGTGGCGGGAACGCGCTGCACGCGATGGACGCCGCTCTCCCACTTCATCTGTGAGTAGACTCGATCGCCCTCGATAATGGCGATCACTTCCTTGTAGCCGCCTACGCCGGACTCCGACACTGAGAGCAACTCGATCTTCCAGCGGTGCTGCTCGGCAAAGCGCTGGTACATGCGGAAGACCTCGGCTGCAAAGAGGGAAGCTTCGTCGCCGCCGGTGCCTGCGCGGATTTCGAGAATGACGTTCTTCTCGTCGTTGGGATCCTTGGGCAGCAGCAGCACCTTGATCTCTTCTTCCAGGGCCGGCTCGCGGGGGGCGAGGGCGGCAATCTCCTCCTCGGCCATGGCGCTCATGTCGGGGTCGGAGAGCATGGCGCGGGCCTCGGCCAGCGCCTGGCGCACCTGCTTCAACTCGCGAAACTTCATCACCGGAGTTTCAAGGTCGCTGAGCGCCTTGCCGGCCTGCTGATATTTTTCGCGGTCGTTGACGATCTCGGGTAGCGAGAGCTGGGCTGAAAGCTCGTCGTAGCGCTGCTCCATCTGTTGCAAACGGTCAATCATAGAGACTCCACTGCGTGGGGCGGGGTTTTTGGATCAGAGATTTGAGATGGGAAAAAGGGCAGGGAACGAGTATCGGCGGCGGGCGCCGCTAGAGGAGGGCCGGGATGGGATGATGGAGAGCCATACTGCTGCATCTATTTTAGCGCGAAACTTGGCTAAGGGACAGCGGTTCCAAGAAGGGGAGTTCCGCGCCGTCTGAATCCACCGATCATTCAATATCCGAAGAAGTCAGCGCGGGAACTGCCATTGTTAGCCGAGAATCTATATCTTCCGCGAGTTTGAACCCGCCTTTATCTCCTGCGCATTTTGGCAAGCAGGCGCAGAATTTCAAGGTAGAGCCAGACCAGCGTAACCATGATGCCGAAAGCGCCATACCACTCCATATATTTAGGAGCGCCGCACTGCACGCCTCTCTCGATGAAGTCGAAGTCGAGCACCAGGTTGAGCGCCGCAATGCCCACCACGAGCAGGCTGAAACCGATGCCGATGGCCCCCGAGCCGTTGATGGCAACGAAGCGGAAACCGAAGAAGCTCATCAGCCATTCAAGCATGTAGAAGAGTGCGATGCCGCCGGTGGCCGCGACGACTCCCATGCGAAACTTTTGTGTCACCTTGATGACGCCCGAGCTATAGACCAGTAGCAAGGCAAAGAGCGTGCCAAAGGTCAGGCTGACGGCCTGGATGCCAATGCCGGGATAGCGCAGATCGAAGGCCGCGGAGATGCCGCCGAGCGCTAAGCCTTCCAGCAGCGCGTAGATCGGCGCGGTTACCGGAGACCACTCCTTTTTGAAGATGGTGACCATGGCGACGATGAATCCGCCGAAGAGGCCGCCGAGCATCAGCGGCATGACATCCGCAAAGTCACTCGATTGCAGGAAGAGATGCCAGGTCCAGGCCGCGGTGGCGATGGCGCAGACCAGCAGAATGCCGGTCTTGTTCACGGTGCCGCTCAGCGTCATCCGGCTGGTGGCGTCGATGGCGCCCCCATATTGGGAAAGGCCGTTGAACGCCTTGTCGCTGAGTGCAGGATTGGATGTTTTGAACAATGCCATGGTGTTTGCTCCTGATCATAATTCTAAAGGAGACTCTGCAAGAGCGTCCTCCGCGCGTCCAGCACCACGCAGGGGCTGAAGCCCACGCTTATTTTGCAGCATCTACGGCACGACTGAAGTCATGCCCTGTTACAAAGCCGATTTGCACAGAGTTTCCGGGGAATTCAGCTTGCCGAAGGCTGGTTGTCAGGCTGACGGAGCAGCTAGATGGGCCTCAAGCACATCGAGAAATTTGGCCAGCCAGACTGGATGCGCCGTCCACGCGGGGCCGGTGACCAATTTCCTGTCCACCACTGCGCCAAAGAAGTCTACCGGCACAAAGGTTCCTCCGGCCAACTCCACCTCTGGCGCGCAGGCCGGATAGGCGTTGAGCTTGCGGCCTTTCAGCACTCCCGCGGCGGCCAGCAGTTGGGGCCCGTGGCAGAGCGCGGCAATGGGCTTGTTGGCCCGGTCGAAGTGGCGCACAATCTCAAGCACTTTGGCATTGAGCCGCAGATACTCCGGAGCGCGCCCGCCCGGAATCACCAGGGCATCGTAATCGGCTGGATCGATCTCATCGAAGGTCGTGTTCAGGGTGAAGTTGTGGCCGCGCTTCTCGGTGTAGGTTTGGTCGCCCTCGAAATCGTGGATCGCCGTGCGGACCTGCTCACCCTTCTTTTTGCCAGGGCAAACCGCATCGACCGAGTGACCCACCATTTGCAGGGCCTGGAATGGAACCATGATCTCGTAGTCCTCAACGAAATCGCCGGCAAGCAGCAACAGCTTTGCGGATTTCATCGCATCGTCCTCCCACTCAGAATCATAAAACGCCCCGATCCGGCGTTTGCGGGTCGAGGCGGGATTCTTGACGAAGAGGTTTTTGTCGAAGGCCACCCGATCATTTTTGCGTGGTCAGGCCTGAGGCGTCCGCCAACCGGCTGTTATCGAATTAATTATCTGCAAGGTTTTGAAAATATGGGAGGGGGGTGGGGGTATTCATTAAGTGGTAATGGGGGTCGGAAGATGGTTGAGACGGTTTCACGGCATCTCGCCCCTTCTCCGCCCATCTTCTTTACCAGTATGTACGAACGGAAGGTTATTTTCTGCAATGAGTTTAGGCGGGGGTTTGTGGATTCCCAGGTCTCAAAATCGAGACCTGGGCCACCCGCCTTCAACTTGATAAAACGATATGTGAGACCATGATGGCCACCCGCCGACTGGGCTGGGTTAGAATTATCACTCCAGCATCACAGCCAGCGCGCCCAGCACCAAGGCCAGCACGAGCCAGAAGATGATCTTGGCGAGGGAGGCGCGGTCGCGGGCGCGAATGTCTGGAGGGCGATATTCAGGATAGATCGTCATTAACTTTCAAACAGAACTTGATGAAGAATACGGATCACCGAGTCACCGGATTTATCTTCGTCAATTGCATTCTGCAATTGCGTTTGCTGAGAACTTAGCGGCATCCGAGCGAGAATTGGAGAAAGAAGCTTCTTCCAGTCTGGAACGTGTTCCACAAGAAGCTCCTCCGAAGCGGTAACCTTTGCCTCAGCGTTGAGCCACCTCTTGCCAATATCAAGCGCAATTTCTCGGTCTGTCATAGTGCCTATAATTATACGACGCGCCTACCGTTTTTAGCGGTGTGGCTTACGCTTAGGAAGATTAAAATTGCGCCACTTCTCAAGCGAGCCCGGCCTGGGCTTCACCAACTGCTCGTATGTACCCTTTTCGGCCCACCACGGTCTGGAAAGCAGGTCAGCCTGCCAGGAAAACTGCCGCTCATCGTCTTTGTGACTGACGCACCACGCTAGCAGATCGGCTATTTGCAGAGCCGGTGTACAGCGCATGTCAGCGTCCTTGATTTTATCTTTATCGATCTTCTTGTACTCAGGATATTCTTTGCGAACCTTTGGGGCAGAACATCGGTCAAGAATATACCCGCGAAACGGCTCATTTTGGTCAAATATCAGAGCGTATCCATCAATTCCCGGACTGTAGTTTTTCGACCATCTAAAGCAAGAATTGATGGCTTCTAATACGCAAATCTCTCTAGCGTCTGGTGGAACTTCGGGGCTTTCGCTTCTGGCTCGGTTGTGATCTCGCAGATCGATGGTCGTCGTATGAGGAAGCAACCCCGGTACGGTTAGACGTGTGCGGTGAAGATGAGCAAAATGATTTAGAGCCACACGCACGCAACCAAACAGCAAGCGGTCCCGCTTTTCTTCGCTCCACCCGTTTTCGCGGGTGAACGGTTCGTTGAATGTGAGTAGGTTGGTAACGTGAAGGTGGTCAGCGTCGTTCTCTTTGAGAACCTTGTTCCAATCTTCCAAACACCGCGACCATTGACTCTCAACGCCAGCGATGCAGGCAAGAGTCAGAACTTTGTATTCCAGACTATCGGCCTGATTGGAGCCGTCGAAATAGCATTCCAGAACCACGATCCATTGTTCCTTTCTACAGTCGCGGGCGCAACGCCTCAAAGGTTCTGTTCGGCGGTCGCCGCCGGTATTGTTCGAGTCGGGGGATTCGCTTGTTTCGCTTCGTAGTCATCTGCCTGCTCCCCCCATGTCAATGATGCTCTCAATTATTCCCGCGCGCCTCGTCCGGATGGGCGGGAGAGCGGCGCGAAACCAGAATGCGACGCGACGGTTACGAAAGGCAGGTGGCCCAGGCATCGATCCTGCCCGCTTCGATCATAAGCCAAGAATGAAGGCTGTGCCCCATTCATCGCGGCCTTATCGCGATGAGTGGGCCGCGAAGCCTCGCCGTCCACATGACGTGACCCGGTCTGTTCCAAAATGGCTTCTACCGTTTTCTTAGGTGCAGGCGTTTCACGGAACGGAAGCCGGTGAAAGCAGCGGAAGGTGATGACGTGGAGAGCTTCGGCTCTCTGGAACCGCTTCAGGCCATAGGGCATGCTGTCATCGTAGTCCCCCTGCAACCTTTTCCGAAGACCCGCTCATCGCGATAAGGCCGCGATGAACGGGGCACAGTCCCTGATACCGGGATGAGTGGGCCACCTGCCTTTCGGCTTCGCTCTGGATGGCAGTTTTTGGGTGAACGATCAATAGAGTGCGCCTCCAGCTAGAAGCTGAGAGCTAGTAGCTGGAGGCTTTTTTCGCTACCGGTTCTTGGCGACCTCTTCTACTGTCACAGGGTCGAGGAAGGGCATGGCGGCGCGGAGCTGCTTGCCGACGATCTCGACGGGGTGCTTGGCTTCGGCGTCGCGGAATGCCTGGAATTCCTTGCGGCCGGAGTTCTGGTCGGCGAGAAATCTCTTAGCAAAAGAGCCATCTTGGATCTCCGCCAGAATGGCCTTCATGGCCTTGCGGCTCTCGTCGTTGATGACGCGCGGTCCGCTGACGTAGTCGCCCCACTCGGCCGTGTCGCTGATGGAGTAGCGCATGTAGGCCAGGCCGCCGCGATAGATGAGATCGACAATCAGCTTGAGCTCGTGGAGGCACTCGAAGTAGGCGCTCTCAGGCTGATAGCCGGCTTCGACGAGGGTTTCAAAGCCCGCCTTGATGAGAGCGCTGACGCCGCCGCAAAGCACAGCCTGCTCGCCGAAGAGATCGGTCTCGGTTTCTTCCTTGAATGTAGTTTCAAGTACTCCGGCGCGGGTGCAGCCAATGCCCTTGAGGTAGCTGAGGTTGAGCGCGTGGGCCGTGCCGGTGGCATCCTGATGGACAGCGATGAGGCCGGGGACGCCGCCGCCTTCGGCGAAGACTTCGCGCACGCGATGACCGGGCGCCTTGGGCGCGGCCATGCCTACGTCGATGCCCGCTGCTGGGACGATGGTCTTGAAGTGGATGTTGAAGCCGTGCGCGAAGAGCAGCAGCTTGCCCGCACTGAGATTGGGTCCGATTTCGTCAGCATATAATTTGGCCGCGGTCTGATCGGGAACCAGGACCATGACCACATCGGCCCACTTGGTGACTTCAGGGACGGTGCCGACTTCAAGGCCGGCACGCTGCGCCTTGGCGATGGACTTGGAGTTGGGCGCAAGGCCGACCTTGACCTGGACGCCGGAATCCTTGAGGTTGAGAGCGTGGGCGTGACCCTGGGAGCCATAGCCGATGATGGCTACCTTCTTGGCTTGGATAAGGGAGAGGTCGGCGTCGTGATCGTAGTAAGTCGTTGCCATTGTTTTTCTCTGTTCTTCCTTTGCTTGGTTAGGTTCTTTTGAAGTGGTCGTATTGGGGCTCGATGTTATCCCACCTTAGCCGCAAAAACAAAGACGCGGCGAAGGTGGGGCACCCGGTTGCGCTCAGGATGACAGCGCCTATCGTTATTGCGGCAGCACGGCGGCGTTGTCTTCCACGGCTTCTTCGCCTGCTTCAGCGGACTCGCCGCGACCGGCGTCCATGGCCTTGAGCACGCGGCTGGTGTGGTGGCCACGGCGCATGGTGAGCTTGCCGCTGCGGCAGATTTCAAGCACGCGATCTTCGCCCTCGTTGAGAACCTGGATGAGCCCTTCGATCTTGCTTTCGACACCGGTCATCTCGATGGTGAGGGACTCCGGCGCGAGATCAACAATGCGGGCGCGAAAGACCTCGACCAGCTCGAAGACCTGTGAGCGGCTTTGCGGCGTGGCAGCCACTTTGATGAGCGCCAGTTCACGGGTAACCGAGGGAGCCTGGGCAATGTCGTCCACATCGACCACGTTTTCCAGCTTGAAGAGGCTGGCGCGGACGCGGTGACCGGCTTCCGCCGAGGCCTCGCAGACCAATGTCAGCCGCGAAAGGCCGGCGCGCTCGCTGCGGCCCACGGTGAGCGAGTTAATGTTGATATTGAGGCGGCGGAAGAGCGAGGCGACGCGTGTCAAAACGCCCGGCAAGTCTTCTACGTAAGCAACAAAAGTGTGTAACATGGCGGCCTTTCCAGTGGACAGTGAACAGTGAACAGTGGTCAGTGAACAGTGGACAGTGTCGGTCAATCTGAAGTGGGCCATTCATTATCGAATGCGTTGGCCCACTGATCACTGTTCACTGACCACTGTCGTGCTACTTGTCGTCCGGCGATTCCAGTAGCGGATCGTTGCCGGGGCGGCGGATCATTTCGTGCAGTGCGGAGCCGGCGGAAACCATCGGGTAAACCGACTCTTCCTTTTCGACCATGAAGTTGAGCAGGAATGTGCCGGGGGCTGAGCGGGCCGCCTCAACAGCGCCAGCCACCTCAGCGCGCGTGCGCACGGTGCAGCCTGCAAGGCCGTGTGCGTCAGCGAGCTTGACGAAGTCGGGGCTGATCAGCGGCGTGGCTTCGTAATTGCGCTCGTAGAAGAACTCCTGCCATTGGCGAACCATGCCCAGATAGCCGTTGTTGATGATGGCGATGTTGATCTTGATCTTCTCCTGAGCAATGGTGGAAAGTTCCGATGCAGTCATCTGGAAGCCGCCATCGCCGGCGACGACCCAGACCTCTTTTTCAGGACAGGCGAATTTTGCGCCGATAGCCGCGGGCAGCGCGAAGCCCATGGTGCCAAGACCGCCGGAGGTGATCAACATGCGAGGCAACTCGTGATGGTAGTACTGCGCCTCCCACATCTGATGCTGGCCCACATCGGTAACCACGATGGCGTTGCCGTTGGTGATGCGCCAGATGTCGTGAATGACGTGAGCCGCATAGAGATGGCCGAGGTCGGGCAGGTTCTTGATGTCGCGCACAGCGGCGTCGCCCTTGCTGCTGTCGATGGTCTTGAGCCATGCGGAGCCGTCGCGGCCGGCAATGCGCGGCAACAACTGTTCCAGCACTTCGCTCAGATCGCCAACCAGGGCCACGTCCACTTTGATGTTCTTGTTGATTTCGGAGGGGTCCACCTCGATGTGAATCTTTTTTGCCTTGGTGGCGTAGGTGGCCGTGGTGCCGGTAACGCGGTCATCGAACCTCATGCCGCAAGCAATGAGCAGGTCGGCTTCCTGAATGGCGTGATTGACCCAGGCTTCGCCATGCATGCCCATCATGCCCAGGTTGAGCGGGTGCGATGCGGGAAATGCGCCAAGGCCCAGCAGCGTAAGGGCGACGGGAATTTGCGTGCGCTCTGCAAGGGTGCGCACCTGCTCCATGGCGCCGGATTCAATGATGCCGTGGCCGGCGAGGATGACGGGGCGCTTGGCGTTGCGGATGAGTTCGGCGGCCTGGGCAAGGCCATTGTCCTCAATCTTCCGCATTGGGTGCAAGCGAACGGGATGCGGCTTGGCGGCTTCAAAGTCGAAGAGCGCGGTGGCCTGCTGCGCGTCTTTGGTGATGTCAACCAGCACCGGACCGGGACGCGCGGACTTGGCGATCTGGAAGGCGAGGCGCACTGCAGGCGCAATATCCTCGGCGCGGTTCACGAGGAAGTTGTGCTTGGTCACAGGCAGCGTGATGCCGGTGATGTCAACCTCTTGAAACGCATCGGTACCGAGAATCTTGCTGGATACATTGCCGGTGATGCAGACAATGGGAATGGAGTCCAACATGGCCGTGGCGATGCCGGTGACCAGGTTGGTTGCGCCGGGGCCGCTGGTGGCAATAGCCACGCCCACCTTGCCTGAGGCGCGCGCGTAGCCATCGGCCATGTGCGCTGCGCCCTGCTCGTGGCGCACCAGTGTGTGGTGAATGGGAAACTTGCGCAGCGCGTCGTAGACGGGGAGAATTGCTCCGCCGGGATAGCCGAAGACCTGCGTTACGCCCTCGCCCACCAGCGTGGCCCAAAGAATCTCAGAGCCGGTGAGGCGGGTGGGTGTGGTGAGGTGGGCGTTCGATGTTTGCGTGTTTGCGGTGGTTTCCATGGTTGACTCCTTTTGAGAGATCAGAGATCAAAAAACTTGTTTACTGCTGTTACGTTGTTGCGCCTTCTGATGCAGAACCTACGCGATCGACGTATTTGCGGAAGACGCCGCGCGGCCAACGGAGAGCCGGAGGCGCGAAGCCCTTCAGGCGCGCCGCAATTTCTTCGTCGCTGACTTCGAGCGTCAGCGTGCGGTTGGGAATATCGAAGTGAATGATGTCGCCCTCGCGCACGGCGGCGATGGGTCCGCCGACGAATGCCTCAGGGGCTACATGCCCGGCGGTAAAGCCGCGCGTTGCGCCGCTGAAGCGACCATCGGTCATGAGAGCCACGGTGGCCGAGAGTTCGGCACTGGAAGAGACGGCCGCAGTCACTTGCAGCATCTCGCGCATGCCGGGGCCGCCCTTGGGGCCTTCATAGCGGATAACGAGAACATCGCCGGGCTTGATCTTGCCGGTTTGCACGGCTGCGAAACAATCCTCCTCGCAGTTGAAGACGCGCGCTGGGCCGCGATGGTCGTAACGGTCGGCCGCGGCAATTTTCATCACGCTGCCTTCGGGCGCAAGATTACCTTTGAGAATCACCAGGCCGCCATTGGGCTTGATGGGGTTCTCGAAGGTGCCGATGACCTGCTGCCCAGGAGTCTCCTCGGCGAACGCAGCTTCTTCGGCCAGAATTTTGCCGCTGATGGTGAGTGTGGAACCGTCGGCATGGCCGGCGTCGATGAGGCGCTTGGCAAGCAGGCGCGAACCGCCGGCTGCCTGATAATCCGAAGCCACAAACTTGCCAGCTGGAGTGAGGGAGCAGATGTACGGCGTGCGCTTGCTGATGATGTCGAAATCGTCAATGGTCAGCGGAATATTCATCTCGCGTGCAATTGCAATCAAGTGGAGCACGGCGTTGGTGGAACCGCCGCTGGCAGCTACGCTGGCGATGGTGTTCTCGATTGACTTGCGGGTGATGATCTGCGAAGGGCGGCGATTGGCGCGAACAGCATCCATGAGGATGCGGCCGGCTTCGCGGGTGGCGGCGTGCTTGTCTGCACTGGTGGCTGGAACGCCGGAGAGTTGGATGGGCGAGATGCCGAGAATTTCGCCGCTCATGGCCATGGTGTTGGCGGTGAACTGGCCGCCGCATGCGCCCGCGCCCGGACAGGCGTTGGCCTCAAGAGCCTCAAGGCCCGCATCGTCGATGCGGCCGGCGGCGTGGGAGCCGATGCCCTCGAAGACGTTCTGGATGGTGATGTCAATTATTTCGCCATGGGGGCCGTTGAGTTTGCCGGGGGCGATAGAGCCTCCGTAGAGCATCATGCCTGGAATGTCGAGCCGGCAGAGAGCCATGATGATGCCGGGCATATTCTTGTCGCAACCGCCGATGCCGACCAGGCCGTCGAAGAGATTGCCGCGCGCGACCAATTCAATAGAATCGGCGATGACTTCGCGCGAGACCAGCGAGGCCTTCATGCCCTGCGTGCCCATGGTAATGCCGTCGGAGATGGTGATGGTGTTGAATTCCATGGGCGTGCCGCCGGCCTCGCGAATGCCTTCCTTGAGAGCTTCCGCGATGTCGCGCAGATGCACGTTGCAAGTGCCGATCTCGGTCCAGGTATTGGCGATGCCGATGATGGGCTTGTGCAGATCTTCTTTTGCGAAGCCCGAGCCGCGCAGATAGGAGCGCGCGGCGGCGCGGCTTGGTCCTTCAGTCAACGGGATGCTTTGTCGCTTGCCTTCGATGGTCATTTGCTCTCTTCGTTCGCTGAGAAACAGCTTTTAGCTCTTAGCTGCCAGCTCGTTCTTGCTGCGGTGAATGTCTTTGCCCAAATGCTGTCTGTTGTTGCACGATGAGCTGGAGGCTAAAAGCTAGCAGCTAGAAGCTGTCATTTTGCCTTCAGCCAACCGGCTTCGTCGTGCTTTGCTTCAAAACTGTCGAGCGCTGCTGCGTGGCGCAGGGTGAGTCCGATGTCGTCGAGGCCTTCTAGCAGGCAGAATTTGCGGAAGGGATCGACCTCGAAAGAAGCGCTGAAGCCATGATTGTCAGTGACCGTCTGCGCTTCAAGCGAGACAGTGAGTTGATAGTTGGAAATGGTCTTTGCGTTGTGGAGTAGTTGGGCCACTTCGTCTTCAGTGAGACGAGCAAGCACAATGCCATTTTTGCCGGCGTTGGAAAAGAAGATGTCAGCAAATGTGGGTGCGATCACCGCGCGGAAACCGTAGTCGGAGAGCGCCCATGCGGCGTGCTCACGGCTCGACCCGCAGGCAAAGTTTTTGCCGGCGATGAGAATTTGCGCGCCCTTGTAGCGCGCATCGTTGAGTACGAACGCCGGATCGGGATCGCCGGCCGCGTTGCGGCGCCAGTCGAAGAAAAGAAAGTCACCGTAGCCGGTGCGCTCAATGCGCTTCAAAAACTGCTTCGGAATGATCTGGTCGGTGTCGACGTTGGTGCGGTCGAGAGGCGCGGCTGTTGAGGTGAGTGTGCGAAAGGGTTCCATCAGGCCTTGCCTCCTTGCAGTGCGGGTTCGTTTACTGTCCAGGTGCGAATGTCGACGAAGTGGCCTGCAATGGCGGCTGCCGCGGCCATCTCCGGACTGACCAGATGAGTGCGTCCGCCGCGTCCCTGGCGCCCTTCGAAGTTGCGGTTGCTGGTGGAGGCGCAGCGTTCGCCGGGCGCTAGAATGTCGGGGTTCATGGCCAGGCACATGGAGCAGCCAGGCTCGCGCCAATCGAAGCCGGCTTCGATGAAGATGCGGTCCAGTCCTTCGGCCTCGGCAGCTGCCTTGACAGCCTGCGATCCTGGGACGACCATCGCACCGACATGTGTCGAGACCTTATACCCCGATGCGATGCGCGCCGCGGCGCGCAGGTCTTCAAGCCGCCCATTAGTGCAGGATCCGATGAAGACGCGGTCAATGGAAACCTCGGCAAGCGGTGTGCCTGCGGTGAGGCCCATGTATTCGAGAGCGCGTTCCAGACCGTTGCGCTCCTGTTCGTTGGGCGCGGCGGCGGGGTCGGGAACGTTGGAGGTGATGGGCGCGACCATGCCGGGGCTGGTGCCCCAACTGACGTAAGGCACAAGCGTCGCAGCGTCGATGATGAGTTCGCGATCGAACTTTGCGCCAGGATCGGTGGGCAGCTTGCTCCACTCGGCGACCGCTGCCTTCCAGGCTTCTCCCTTTGGACTAAATCTCCGGCCTTCCAGATAAGCGAAGGTGGTCTCGTCGGGAGCGATCAGGCCTGCGCGCGCGCCGGCTTCGATGCTCATATTGCAGACGGTCATGCGGCCTTCCATCGAGAGGGCGCGAATGGCCGAGCCTGCGTATTCAATGACGCAGCCGGTTGCGCCGTCGGTGCCGATTTGCCCGATGATGGCGAGGATGATGTCCTTTGCCGTTACTCCGGTGGGCAGCTTGCCCTCTACCGCGATGCGGAAGGTCTTGGGCTTGGATTGCGGCAGCGTCTGCGTGGCCAGCACATGCTCCACTTCGCTGGTGCCGATGCCAAACGCAAGGGCGCCGAACGCCCCGTGGGTCGAGGTGTGCGAGTCGCCGCAGACAATGGTCATGCCGGGCTTGGTGATGCCCAGCTCGGGGCCGATGACGTGGACGATGCCCTGGTCGCGCGAGTTCACGTCGTAAAGCTCGATGCCAAAGTCGGCGCAGTTTTTGCGCAGCGTGGATATTTGTTTTGCGGCGATCTGGTCCACGATATTGAGACGGCCCGCAATGGTAGTGGGCACGTTGTGGTCCACGGTCGCGATGCAGCGGTCAGGACGGCGAACCGCGCGGCCAGCCAGGCGAAGGCCCTCGAATGCCTGCGGCGACGTAACCTCGTGCAGCAGTTGCAGATCGATGTAAAGCACAGTCGGCTCGCCCTGCGGCTCAACGACAATGTGCTGCTGCCAGACCTTTTCAAATAACGTTCTTGGTTCGGTGTTCATGAAGTGTCCTTATTTCAAATCGCTGATGGATTGTTGCTCTGTGTACATCCAAAAATGGTCCAAGTAACCCGGTCCTTGGTGCGAAGAGGCTGCTGACCAAAACCTTTTCAAAACAAGAGCCATTTCTTTCTCTGTGATTCCCCTCTTGCGCCAAGTCCTATAGGTCCCAGTGTTCTCCTTGAGTCGGATATGTGTTTTCAACGCATCACGCAGCTTGTTCCTGAGGGCGCTGTTGTTTTCGTTGTTCACAGAGAATCGGATTATTGCCCACATTCTCAACCTCCTAAGCGTTGACGAGCATTGTCTTCACCGTTTCGCGCACTTTTGCGCCCATCTCTGTGGTCGATAGAACAGTGAATCCTTGCGCGTTGCCGCGTGCAAGATCCGGCGTGCGGAAGCCTTGTTCAAGCGTCTTGCGCACTGCTGTTTCAACCGATGCGGCTTCGGCTTCAAGGCCGGCGGAGTGGCGCAAAATCAACGCGGCAGTGAGGATTGCTCCGAGCGGATTGGCCAGGCCCTTGCCTGCGATGTCGGGCGCGGAGCCGTGGACCGGTTCATAGAGATTGACCTTGCCGCCGATGGTGGCCGAAGGCAACATGCCCAGCGAGCCAGTGATGACGCCGGACTCGTCGCTCAGAATATCGCCGAAGAGGTTCTCGGTGAGCACCACATCGAAGTCGCGCGGGCGGTTCATGAGGTGCATGGCCATGGCATCAACGTACTGGTGTTCGAGAGCCACGCCTGGGAACTCTGCCGCAACCTCAATGACCGTGGCGCGCCAAAGCTGCGAGACTTCAAGCACGTTGGCCTTGTCTACACTGGTCACCTTATTGCGGCGCTTGGTGGCGAGCTGAAAGGCCACGCGGGCCACACGGGCTACTTCATCGCGCGTGTAACGCATGGTGTTCCAGGCTTCGCCAGTGGTGCGGTTCCACTCGCGGGGCTGGCCAAAGTAGAGTCCGCCGAGCAGTTCGCGGATGAAGAGAATGTCTGCGCCTTCGATGATCTCAGGGCGCAAGGGGCTGTTGACGGCGAGTTCCTTGAGGGCGAAGGCTGGACGCAGATTGGCGAAGCCACCGAGGGCGGAGCGAATTTGCAAGAGGCCCGCTTCGGGGCGCTTGTCGGGCGGCATCGAATTGAACTCATTGCCGCCTACGGCGCCGAGCAGTACCGCATCGGAAGCCAGCGCGGCAGCAAGGGTATCCGCGGGCAGCGGCGTGCCGTCCTGCACAATGGCGACGCCCCCAATGCGCTTCGATTCGAATTCAAAGTTGTGGCCGCCGAGGGATGCGACCTCGCGCAGGATCGCGACTGCTTCGTTGGTGACTTCGGGGCCGATGCCGTCGCCGGCGGTGACTAGAATCTTCAAGTGCATTTCCTGTTTCTTCCTCAGGGGCTAAAGCCCACCCGTTTTGTTGCGTTTGCGGCACGACTCAAGTCGTGCCCTGATACAAAACTCTTTTCCGCCCAGACTTACTCTTTCAATCCCGACTTCGCGGAAATAAGCGCACTGTCGGGTTGAATGTCAGTCCAGTTCGGATACCGGTTCGCGGCGCTTTTCGCGGATCTGATCGGGTAAAACGCTGATCAGATCGTAGTCGTAGATGTTCTTCTTGCGGTCGGCGAGGGCAACGAACCGGTAGTAGGTCTGTTGCAGTTCCTCGCGCGTGAGTGTGAAGCCGAGCTGCTCCAATCTGTTTCTGAGCGCGGCGCGGCCGCTGTGCTTGCCGAGGACCAGATGCGTTTTGGCCACGCCCACCAAGGATGGAGTCATGATCTCGTAGCAGAGGGGGTTGGCCAACATGCCGTGCTGGTGAATGCCGGATTCGTGCGCGAATGCATTGTCGCCCACAATCGCCTTGTTGGGCGAGGGGCGGAAGGTGATGAGCTGGCCGAGAACCTGGCTGGTGGGATACAGGTTCTCCAGCTTAATGGAGGTCGAGACGCCGTAGCGGTCGCCGCGCACGTACAGGGCGGCGGCAATCTCTTCGAGAGCGGCATTGCCGGCGCGCTCGCCGATGCCATTGATGGTGCACTCCACCTGGCGCGCGCCCGCGGTGATGGCCGCCAGCGAGTTGGCTACAGCTAGGCCCAGGTCGTCGTGGCAGTGCGAGGAGAGCACGATGCCCTCGGCGTCGATTGCCGGAATGCGCTGGCGAACCTCGCGGAACATGTTGCCGTATTCCTCGGGGGTGGAGTAGCCCACGGTGTCTGGCATGTTGATGGTGGTGGCGCCGGCCTCGACAGCCACGCGGACCATCTCAACCAGAAAGTCGCGGTCTGAGCGGGTGGCGTCTTCCGGCGAGAACTCGACATCGGCAACGTGCGTGCGCGCCAGGCGAATGGATTCCGCAGCGAGGTCGAGCGCCTCCTGGCGGCCGATCTTCAGCTTGTATTCGAGATGCAGGTCGCTGGAGGCCAGGAAGATGTGGATGCGGGAGCGGTCAGCAAACTGCAGGGCGCGTGCGGCCATCTCAATATCTTCGGTTTTGGCGCGGGCCAGCGACGCGATGCGCGGCTTGCGAATGGCCTGGGTGATGGTGGAGATGGCAGCGAAGTCGCCCTCGGAGGCCATGGCGAAGCCGGCCTCGATGATGTCCACGCCCAGATCCTCAAGGGCATGGGCCATGGTGAGCTTTTCCTGCGTGGTCATGCTGCAGCCGGGGGACTGCTCGCCGTCGCGTAATGTGGTGTCGAAAAAGACTACGTGATCTGAGTTCATGAGTTCGCCTGCCGTTGGAAGCCGCTTTCAATAGTTTAAGTGTCGCGCACTGGGGCTGTATAAGGCAAAGTTATTATTATTAGGGAAGCGATTACAATTGCTTATGAGACGGTGAGGCAGTGAAGAAGTGAAGCAGTGAAGCAGTGAAGAAGTGAAGCAGTGAAGCAGTGAAAAAGTGAAGCAGTGAAGCAGTGAAAAAGTGAAGCAGTGAAGAAGGGATCACTGCTGTTCGGAGGGTTTGATGGAACTGAATCAACTGGAAACATTTTTGGCGGTGGCGGAGGAGAAGAGCTTCTCACGGGCGGCGGTGCGGCTGCACCGCACGCAGCCGGCTGTGAGCCAGGTCATCCGCAAGCTGGAGGCTTCGGTGGGCGAGACGCTCTTTGACCGCGCCGCGCGCGACGGATCGCTGACGGCGGCCGGAGTGCTGCTGCACGATTATGCCTTGCGGCTGATGGCCCTGCGGCGCGAGGCGACCAGCGCCCTGGATGAGCTGAAGAGCCTGGAGCGGGGGCGGCTGCAACTGGCGGCCAACGAGTATACCTGCATGTATCTGCTGCCGGCCATCGACCGGTTTCGGCGGGAGTTTCCGCATGTGAGCGTCACGGTACACCGGATGCTGGCTTCGCATATTCCCGATGAGCTGATGCTGCGCACCTTCGAGCTGGGGATGATCTCGTTTCGGCCCGATCCGGCGCAGTTTCGTACCATTGCGGTCTATGGCGACAGCCTGGCGTTTATTGTGAGCCCCAATCATCCGCTGGCGGGGGCCGCGCGGGTGTCGATCAACGACCTGGGAGAAGAGCTTTTTGTGGCGCACAATGTGACCTCACCGCTGCGGCGGAAGGTGATTGAGGCGTTTCAGCGCTACCGGACGCCTTTGAATATGGGCATTGAACTGCCGACCATCGAGGCCATCAAGCGGTTTGTGGCGATGGGCAATGGGGTGGCGCTGGTTCCGCATCTCACTGTGGCGCGGGAGCTGGAGATTGGGGACCTGGTGCAGGTTCCGGTGGATGAGCTGGAGATGAAACGGGTGCTGCGGCTGGTTCACCGGCGGCAGGCGACGCTTTCTTACGCGGCCCGGGCCTTTCTTCGCACTGTGCGGACGCTGGCCACGGAGCAGGGTCCGCCGTTTTACTACCAGGTGGAGCGGACGGGCTGATCGCGAAGGGAATTGGTGCACGAACTCCAGCACCCCTTTTCATTCTGATGCGTCTATAGGCTCAGATTACAAAGGCAAGCTTCCGCAAGGTAGCTGGCAAGGCACGATTCCACCATGGACCGTTTCGGCCATTTACAATTCTTTAAGCGGGGCCCGGCTCGAACCGGCGCGCCGGAATTGACAAGCTCGTTGCCAGCCGGACGGTTGCGCAGTCGTGAGGTTCAGGACCGAATGAAGAAGATCGCCTTAATTGCATTCCTGCTGGCCGTGTGTGTGGCCGCAGGCCGCGCTCAGGAAAGCCGCCAGGACGTCAGCATCAGTGGAATGGGTCTTATTGAGCCGTTCATTGCCTCGTCCACCGACGTTCAGGTTCACTCCACCACGGCCTATGGCGCGTTGGCCAGCTACCGCTTCATGCTTACGCCATCGAGCGCCCTCGAAGCGAACTACGGGATTACCTACCAGAACAAGATTAACTACGCCGAGCCCAATTTTGGACCACTCGGAATCACCATATTGACCCGCAACCAAGAGATTTCAGTGGCTTACGTTCGCACGTTCTACTACCACAAGCTCAACCCGTTTATCGAGGGAGGCCCTGGCGCAATGATCTTTTTGCCAATCGTCAATTCCGGCACAACGGTCCTGGGCGCCAAGCAGGTAACCGGCATCGGCGGCATGTACGGAGCCGGTTTTGCCTACGAGATCAGCCCCAGCTTCGACATTCGCGGGGAATTCCGCTCTTTTGTCACCAAGGTGCCAAGTTTTGGCGATCCCGGCGGCTACAAGTTTGACACCAACAAGTGGTACAACATCTTCACCCCGACCGTCGGCGTGGCCTATCACTTTTAAGTCCAGCGATTCGGGATGAGTTCGAAATCAACCAGAGAACAGCAGAAAGGGGACGGGCCTTGGCCCGTCCCCTTTCTGCTTTATTCTGTGCGGAGTCCGTTCAAGTCGAGTCCCGCTAAATCAAGGCTGTTATGCGCTGGGCTTCTCTACTGACGCGCTTCCCGGTAGAATCCCAGTTCCTTGACCATGGCGCAATGGGGGGCGAGCGCTTGCAGCGCGCGGGAACCCTCCTCTGCGGATGCAACCTGGCAATCCACGTAAAAGATGTACTCCCATGGCTTGCCGTGGACTGGGCGAGACTCGATCTTGGTCAGGTTGGTGCCGATCGAGGAGAGTGCAGTGAGCGCCGCGACCAGCGAGCCAGGGCGATTCTCGACGGAAAATGCGAGGCTCATCTTGTTTGACTCGGGATCCAGAACGGCATCTTGCGTGCGCCGTACCAGGAAAAAGCGCGTAAAATTCTCCGGGTTGTCTTCAATGCCGGCTCGAAGGATCTGCCCCCCGTAGTAGTGTGCGGCGGCCTCGCTGGCGATTGCCCCCGCATGACGGTCGCGCAACTCAACCAATTGCTTTACGCTGCCGGCGGTATCGTAGAAGGCGTAGGCCTCCATCCTGGAGTGCTCGGCCAGGAATCGCCTGCATTGCGCCAGGGCAACTGGATGCGAAAACACCCGGTCAATTTCGCCGATCGAAGTTCCGGAGATGGCGATGAGGTTATGGCGAATCCTCAGCAGCGTCTCTCTCTGCACTTGCACATTGTGGGTCAGCAGCAGGTCGAAGTGCTCAGAAACCGAGCCTGCCAGGCTGTTCTCGATGGGAATGACGGCGGCCTCCACGGCTCCGTTGACCAGCGCGGCAAAGGCATCGGCGGAGAGCGAAAACGGCACAATGACGGCATCGGCCACCAGCTTCATCGCTGCTTCGTGGCTGAATGAGCCGGGTTCTCCCTGGATCGCTATCTTCATTCCAGTGCCTTGTTCTCCTGTCGAAAAATGTGGGGGCGGCGCCGCAGAGGCGTCCTGGTGGGAGTGCTTTCTGGCACCATACCACAGGTTGATCGGGATTTCGTCTGGAATCTCGTGAGGGGATCGGCTGTCAGGCATGAAAATCAACTCCGCATCCAGAGGTCGGCTGCAACAAAGGCAAGAAAGACAGTGGCGATAACGCCGTTCATGGTGAAAAAAGCGGCATTGAGCCGGCGCAGGTCACGGGGCGAAACCAGCGAATGCTCATAGGCCAGCAGAAGGGCGGCGGCGGCGATACCCAGCCAGCCAAGTGTACGGAATTGAAACAGCATGCCGAACCAGGCGAGCAGTCCAAGCATGGTCAGGTGCATGGCGCGCGCGGCCCAGAAGGCGGCAGGAATGCCGATGGCCTGAGGCAGGCTATTGAGCCCGGCGGCGCGGTCGTGTTCGCAGTCCTGGCAAGCGTAGAGCACGTCGAATCCGCCAGCCCACAGCGTCACAGCCGCCGTGAGGACGAGAATCCGAGGGTCGAGAGAGCCGCGCACAGCGATCCAGGCCGCCGAGGGGGCAAGGCCGAGGGCGAGGCCCAGCACCAGGTGCGACCAGCGGGTGATGCGCTTCATATAGCTGTAGCCCAGCAGAACCACAAGCACCATTGGCGACAGGTAGAGGGTGAGCCGGTTGAGCTGGGCTGAAGCCAGGACAAAGACGAGCGCCGCGAGAATCGTGAATCCGAGTACAAATTGGCGCGAGAGCAGGCCGGCGGGAATAGCGCGGCTGCTGGTGCGCGGATTGGCGGCGTCGAGATCGGCGTCGGCCCAGCGGTTGAAGGCCATAGCCGAAGAGCGGGCTGCCACCATGGCGACCAGAATCCAGGCGATGGTGCGGCCGGCGGGCAGGCCACGGGCGGCAAGGAGGGTGGCCGTGAGGGCAAATGGGAGCGCAAAGATGGAGTGCTCCCACTTGATCATCTCCAGCGTTGTGCGAGTTTTGGACCATATGCCGGGCATGGGGGCTCTATCTAGAAGTGTACTTGAGGAGAGGATGGGAGAAAACGCCCGGCCTTTGTGTTGTGGAGAAGGTTTCTTCCCGGACGGATGTGCGAAATGGAATCGTGGCAAAAAGAAACCCGTGATGGGTGATCTGAGTTATATTGGCTCGTGCCGGGAAAGCAGCACGCAAACTCCCGACCCAAAGGAGCTGCAATGAAAATCAGCAAGATCGCGAGCATGGTTGGGATTCTCGTGAGCCTGGGCTCTTTCAGCCTGATGGCTCAGACCGTTCGAGTGGGAGGGGACTCGTTGCGCGCCAACGGCCAGGTTGCGCAAGGCTTTCAATACACAGGCTCATGCCCTGTCAATCTCCAATTTGGCTGGGGTTTGATCGGCACCGGACCAACCACGGTAAATTACCGCTTTGTCCGGAACGATGGCGGCCATTCTTCCAGCGTACAGAGCGTCAATCTGCCGCAAGCCAATCGCTCTGTGCCGGTCTAGGAGCCTTGGCGCCTGGGCGCGAACACGCCGCAATTCGCCACTTACACCGGTTGGGTGAAACTCTTGATCGAATCCCCCAATCCCGTGGAGAGCAAGGTCGGATTCACAATTCATTGCCAGTAGAGAATTGCCGGATCAATGAATGGCGCATGGCTGGCAGGTTCGGGCATAAGCTCGCGCCTGCCAGCCATGCGCGCACAAGCAAGTCCTAGTTCCGCGAAGTCTCACTCGGCTGGTTGGCCACCTGCAAATAGTTCTTCACGCTGAAGACGCCGGGAACACCATTAGCGCGAATGAAGGCGGTTTCTTTATCGCCCTGGTTGTCGACAACGCCATAAAGCTCGACATGGCCGTTCTGCACCGAGATGCGGATGGTCTTGGCGGGGTCGATGGCGTATCTGTTCAGGGACGGATACCCATAGACGGCGCGGGCTACTTCGATACGGATCTGGTCATCCATGATTGAGGTCGGATCGACCTCGATCTCGCCGATCACGTCTTTGACGCCGGGATAGGTGCTGACCAGCGCTAAGGCGGAGTCTTTGTCCACATCCGTTCGGGCGTGGCCGCCGAGGGTGACGACGCCGTTTTGGACGCTCAGCGAGATGGCGTTGAATGTGTTGCCGTAGCCGACGCGGTCATAGGTCAGCTTCTCACTCAGTTTCGCCTGCAACTCATTGTCGGGAACGGAAAGGCCGGCGACTTCAATCAGGTTGCGCACGGCGGTGACGCCCTTGGCCTTGTGGACGCGCTTCTCGGCGTCGGCCTTGTACTCGAAGAGGCTCACCGACCCGGTGAGCGTGGCAATGCCGTTGTCCACTGCGACTTTCACGTCGCGATATTGCTTGTGGTTGAGCCGAGCAGCTGCATCGCTGGCCGCGGGGGTGTCTGGCGAACCTTGCGCTACAGGGGAAGGCAGAGCTAGTGCCAAAGATGCCTGGGAAAGGCTCCAAAGAGCCGCGGTAAGCGTGGCCGCAAGAATGTTGGAACGGGTTGCGCGAATTGTTGTATTCATTTGAAGAAATCTCCTCGACAATACGGATGTCTTTGGCCCTAAAACGGTTGCAGGGCAACTTGCTCTCGCGTCGGATTCGAAAGTGTGGAGCGAGAGAGGCGCACCGTGCCGCTTGTCGTACGTCCGGTATAGACACCAATTTCCGAAAAAGGTCACGCGCTGCGGTGGGCGGATCTCAGGTCTCATCCATCACAGCAGACGAAACCTGAGGGCGCCAGACAGACCCTCTCTGGTACCTTGGTGACAGGTCGAGTGCTTTCACCTGCGCGCCTGGCCGCTCATTGAACCTTGACCGTCCTATGAGCCCGGTTCTATGCTTTGGGGTAATGTGGGTGAAGGAATTGCGCATCGCCCATGTTTGCAATGGTTGCGGGAGTAGTTCAGTGGCAGAACGTCAGCTTCCCAAGCTGAATGTCGCCGGTTCGATCCCGGTCTCCCGCTCCATAAAATCAATGGTTTACGCAGAGACCACTAATTCTCTGCTCCATTCCTGCTCCGTTTATTTTCAACTCCGTGCTAACTTATTGGAGACGAGCGATTTATCCGATGCTCAGCCTGCTCCGTTTAACGACAATGGCGTGCCTTGAGATAAAGCCGCACAAATCAGGCTCCTACTTGGATTCTGAGCCCAATGAATGCCAGCGCTCGGTAGAAGCAGCGGCTCAATTTAGACATGTAGATTTCCTACCTTGCTGACGTCGGTACGTTTTGCGATACACGGGATCTCGGCATTTACGTTCTTACAAGGACTCAGGGCGCCACCGGGGGAATGTAAGTTGTTTATTTGCCTAACATAAAAACCCATTGGACTTAGGAATTTCGCATTCCGGATGGTCCGTGGACTGAATTTGCGATCCTCCGAGCAGCAAGGTTTCTCTACGGCCTTGGCTACGCAGTTGTATCAAGTTCAAGATCGAGCCCGGCTGATAGAGCCGTCAGTTCATACCCAATCGAGGCATAGCCCTTCCGGCGGCGTTCATACATCCGGGCTAGCATCGGCTCAGCAATATCGACGTAGTCGTAGACCTGAACAACTTGTTTTCCGTCGAGGAGGCGATGGAGCCGACCGACATACTGCTGGAGAGTTCCTTTCCAGGAGATCGGCATTGCCAGAAAAAGCGTATCGAGCCGCGCATCGTCAATTCCTTCTCCAATGTAACTTCCCGTAGCCAGAATTAGCCGTGGCGCACCGACCGGGACTGCATTCATAGCTTCATCAATCGCTTTCCTCTGTTTCTTGCCCATGCCTCCCTTCAGGACATAGAGATGCTCAATAGTTCCTCCAAATAGGTCAGCCAAGTGCAGGAGGTGATCGGTTCTCCCTGTAAGTAGAAGTGGGGAGCGGCCATCGCGTAGGGCGACTCGAACATCGGACACGATCAACTCGTTGCGCGTCTCGTTTTGAGCCAACTCTCGATAAATATCTTGAATGGTGGCGTCGACAGTGCCAGTCTGCATTTGGAAGGTCGTCAGGCGCGGGAGCACGCGATGTTGAAAGGGCGAGGCTTCCGTCATAGCCTTGGTGGTCATGCCAAAACGAATTGAGCCGCATTGCATCTGAATGATCGGATGATGCCCATCTTTTCTCGTCGGTGTTGCCGTTAGACCAGAGACAAATTTCGCCTTGATCGCACGCATTACCTGCTCAAAGGTAAATGCCGAAAGGTGATGGCATTCATCGACGATGACCTGGCCATACTCCGCAACATAATCCTGCACAGCATTTTTCTGACGAAGGCTCTGAATGACGGCGACATCTACGATGCCCGTCCTTCTGACCTTGCCGCCGCCAATTGAGCCAATCGACTCTGGCGGAAGGTCAAGAAACATCGCCAGCCGCGCTTGCCATTGATCAAGCAATTGACGGCGATGAACCAGAACGAGCGTGTTGACTTTGCGTTGTGCAATGAGCCATGCTGCAACGGCTGTCTTACCGAAGGCTGTCGGCGCACAGAGGATTCCGTCATCGTGCCTCAGCATCTGGGCAGCGGCCTCTTCCTGATCTGGGCGGAGCCGGCCACGAAACTCTGTGGCAACTGCGACGCCCGGATTGCGTTCATCGTGGACTTCTGGCTGTATGCCGTGCGATTTCAACAGTTCAAGAACTTCGCCAATGCAGCCGCGCGGCACTGCGATGTGTCTGGCGAAGTCCTCGCCACAGGAGATGATACGAGGCTTGCCAAAGGTGGAAAGCCGCATGGCCTGCGCCTTGTAGAACTCAGGGTTTTGAAATGCCGCAATCCGGAGAATGCGATTGATCAT